>Ga0206911_1148_pt1 | contig 14640 bp, 11 predicted proteins | sample Alteio_BWOrgHeat_74_FD_152956 | JGI IMG/M metagenome (GOLD analysis project Ga0206911, IMG submission 152956) | Enriched cells from forest soil in Barre Woods Harvard Forest LTER site, Petersham, Massachusetts, United States -... | ecosystem: Environmental > Terrestrial > Soil > Temperate forest >...
GAAGAAATGAGCACACAGCCACTGCCGAACCTGGTCCCACCCTTCACCCGCGAAACCGCCATCGCGAAAGTTCGAAGAGCCGAAGACGGCTGGAACTCACGTGATCCCGAAAGAGTCGCGCTCGCGTACACCGTCGACAGCAAGTGGCGAAACCGCGCAGAGTTCGTCAACGGCCGCCAGGAGATCGTCGCGTTCCTCACAAGAAAGTGGCGCCGTGAGCTCGACTATCGTCTCATCAAAGAGCTCTGGGCCTTCGACGGCGCACGCATCGCAGTCCGCTTCGCTTATGAGTGCCACGACGACTCCGGAAACTGGTATCGCTCCTACGGAAACGAAAACTGGGAGTTCGATCAGAACGGCATCATGCATCATCGCTACGCCTGCATCAACGATCTGCCGATCAAAGAGTCCGACCGCGAATTCCACTGGCCTCTCGGCCGCCGTCCCGACGATCACCCCGGCCTCTCCGACCTGGGCCTCTAGGACCAATGAGGATCACGGAACCCAACTTCGATCCCGTCGCCCGCTCCTATCGCTGGATTGAATACCTCGCCCTCGGCACAGCCCTGGAAAATTGTCGCAATCACTTTCTTCCACTTCTTCGCGACCGTCACCACGCACTAGTCCTCGGCGACGGAGACGGTCGTTTCACCTGCAAACTGCTCGCCGCCAATCCGAACATCGCAATCAATGCTGTAGACATTAGCGCGGCCATGCTTGAACTCCTCCGCAAACGCTGCGAGGCAACGGCCCCGCACTCCTCAACCCGTCTTCGCACCCACCGAGCAAATGCACTCACCTTACCGCTAGGCGTCTCCGCTAACCGCTACGACCTCGTCGTAACTCACTTCTTCCTCGACTGTCTTACGCAACCCGAACTCGAATCCCTCATTGTTCAGGTCGCTCCTAACCTCACTCCAGCGGCCCTCTGGCTCATCTCCGACTTCCGCATCCCCGTCGGGATTATGCGTCTCCCGGCGAAGCTACTAGTCCGAACCCTCTATCTCGGTTTCCGTCTACTCACCGGACTTCGCCCCACTCAGCTTCCTGACTACGTAACACCGCTCAGGCACTCTGGCCTCACTCGAATCGCCCATCAACATCGACTCGGTGGCATCCTCGTGACTGAACTCTGGCAAACCTAGCCCAACCCCACAGACTTTTCCCACATCAAATCGCGAAGCACCTACAATCCCAACTATGCCGCGCAACCGCTTTCTCGCCGCCGCAATCCTTCTCACGCCCATCGCCCTGCGAGCCCAAACCAGCATCGCTACTAACTCCCCGAACGGCCAGCCACTCTCCACCCGCGTCGTCGCCTACACCATCAACGCCAACCTCAACACCGACCCCAAGACCCTCGACGCCACCGAGACACTCACCTACAAGAACCTCACCGGCCAGGCCCTCAACACCATTCCTTTCCACCTCTACCTCAACGCCTTCCGTCCCGAATCCACCTTCACTGCCGAAACCCACTTCAACGGTGGCGTCCGTGATTCCGAGGCCGACAGCTTCTATCCTCCCGAGAAGCTCGGCAGCATCACCATCTCGCACATCGACGCCGACGGCTACGGTGACCTCACCTCAGCCATGCACTTCATCGCCCCCGACGACGGCAACCAGCAAGACCACACCGTATCCGAACTCACCCTCCCCCATCCATTAGCTCCCAACGACTCCATCACCTTCCACCTCGCCTTCCACGACAAATTCCCTCTCTCCGTCGCCCGCAACGGCTACAAGCGCGACTTCATCATGGGGGGTCAGTGGTATCCCAAACCCGGCGTATTCTGGCACGGCGCCTGGAACTGCCATCAATATCACGCCACAACAGAGTTCTTCTCCGACTTCGCCACCTTCAACGTCAGCCTCACCCTTCCACGTCGCTACATCGTCGGAGCCAGCGGCGTCCCCACCAACGAACTCATCAACCCGAACGGTACAAAGACTCTAAGCTTCTACGGCGAAGACATCGGCGACTTCGCCTGGGCCGCAAGCCCCAACTTCACCATCACGGACGGAACCTTCCTCTCCTCGCTTGGCCCCGTCAAAGTCCACGTCCTAGCCCTCGCCGCTCACCCCAAAGCGGGCGCCCGATACCTCGACATCCTCCAGAAGACCATGGCCGAATACGACAGACGCTACGGCCCTTACCCCTACAAAGTCATCACCCTCATCGACCCCGAACCAGGCTCCGAGATGGGCGGCATGGAATACCCGACCCTCTTCACCGCCGACACCGGCTGGTACGACCCCTCCTACATCACCGAAGTCACCGTCGAGCACGAATTCGGCCACCAGTATTGGTACGGCATGGTCGCCACCAACGAGTTTGAAGACGCATGGCTCGACGAAGGCATCAACTCCTACACCGAAGTCACAGTGCTCGAATCGATCCTCGGCCGCAACACCTCCGCATTTAGCCGCGCCTACGCCAACGCCGATGACTACGAACTCCAGCGCCTCGAGTACATCCTTATACCCGACTACGATCCCGTCACCCGCTGGGCCTTCAAGTTCCGCAACACCGATTCCTACGGCGGCGTCACCTACGGCAAATCCTCTACCCTCCTCGCCACTCTCGAAAGCCTCATCGGACGCGACACCATGGACGAAGCCATGCGCACCTACTTCCAGCGCTATCGCTTCACCCACCCCACAACAGAAGACTTCCTCCGCACCATCGAAGAAGTCGCCATCGCGCGTGGTAAAGCGATCGCCACCACAGCGCAAACTCCTATCCACATCGCCACGACTCCAAGGGAAGCCGAATTACCTTCCCTCAAATTCCCCTCATCCCCACCCTTCACCACAACAGGCCACCCCGAGTACGCCTCGGCACCAGCCACCAACTCCAACCTCCGCGGCTACTTCGATCAAGCCGTCTACGGAACCCAGATCCTCGATTACGCCGTCGATAACGTCTCCTACGACCCCCTCCAATGGTGGCAAACCGAGCCCAAAGACAAAAAACAAATCCAATACCTCTCCTCCGTCTATCTCCATCGCAAAGGCGACTTCATTCTCCCCGTCACCGTAGAGATCGTCTTCGACGACGGCACCCGCCTCCGCGAGCGTTGGAATGGCATCGACCGCTGGACAAAATTCACTTACACCCGCAACGCAAAAATCGTCTCCGCAGAAATCGATCCCGACCACGTCGTTCTTCTCGACTCAAACTTCTTCAACAACAGTTACACGGTCGATCCAAACCCATTACCGGCACGCAAACTATCCAACCTCTGGTTAAGCTTCAACCAACTCGTCGCTCAGCTAGTTTCGTGGATCGTGTAGCAATGGTTTCAACCGCTTTTGCATGCACCACAACTCTCGCCGCATTTTCAGAAGAGGTTCCGCTCCATGCTTGAACGCCGCAACATCTTCATCCACGGCCTCTCGATCACCCTGCGTCGCCTCCCGGCGTTCCTCTGGACCTACTTCTTCAACCTCGTCCTCGCCTTCCTCTTCTCCATCAGCCTAAACTTTCAATTCGCGAGACTGTTGAATCACTCTCTCGCCGCCCAGCGACTCACCAGCGGCTTCGACCTGGGCACCATCGGCGAAACCTACCTTCATCTCCGTGAAGGCCCGGTCTCAGACGCCGGTATAGGTTTCGGACACACCTCCATTCCCCTCTATCTCCTCATCTACTTCCTCCTCATCCCCGGAACCCTCTTCGTCTACCAGACCAACGCCTCCGCTCGGCTCAGCACATTGCTTCACCAGGGTCTGCTCCACTTCTGGCGCTTCGTACGCATCACTCTCATCACGCTCCTCGTCTCGGCCCTTATCCTCGGCCCTCTCTCAGTCATCCAAAACAGATGGGCCGATCACGTCGACGAGCACGCCGTCGGCTTTCACGCCTTCCTTGCAATCCTCGCCGGCAATATCGTTGTCTTCCTCGTCGCTTCCATCCTGCGTCTCTACTTCGATCTCGTCGAGGTCTACACCGTTCAACTCGGCCAGCACCTCCGCCCCGCGGTCTTCGGAACACAAGACAAGCCCGACCGCCGCGTCCGCCGCGCCCTTGGTCCCGCCTGGCGAACCTTCCGCGCAAACTTCACACAGGCTTGGCCCATCTTCCTCTTCCTCACGCTCCTTGGATTCGCAGCCGTTGTCCTCACTGCTCGAACATCGATGCACATGCTCGCTCAGCCCCGAGTCTGGCCCACATTCCTGCTAGCTCAACTCGGCCTCTTCCTCATGCTCTTCACCCGCTTCTGGCAGCGAGGAGTCGAAACCTCCTTAGCCCTCCAAAATCCCATCGCTTCTCCATCGCTACAGCCAATTTTTCCCATTGCGGGAGTAGTCGACCCCACAGATCCCCTCCATCCCAAACATCGCATCCAACTCGCCCCTGACCACCCCGCCAGACCCGCAACAAACGAACCCATCTCCGACCCTGAACCCGCTCCTCCATCACTCGATGAACCCGATCCCGGCGTCTTCCACCGCGAACCCACCAAACCGCAACACTAGCATCGCCAAATCACCACACATTCACCACGCAACTACCGCCCAGAAACACGCCTGCGCTAATATGTGAATAGATTATGAATTTGTATATTCTTCGACACGCCAGCGCTGGTCTGCGACGCCCCAACCCACTACTAGACTCGAAACGCCCTCTCGACAAAGAAGGTAAAAAGCACTGCCTTCAACTCGCCCACGTGCTGAATGCTCTCAACATCCAGTTCGACTTGATCATCTCAAGCCCCCTCAAGCGCTGTCTCCAGACCGCATCTCTCGTCGGCACCGAAACGGGCTACGAAGCGCAGATCCTGAACTCCGCCGCCCTCGCTCCCGAAGCCACCCTCAAAGACTTCCAAAAACTGCTCCGCGATAACTCCGGACGCGAGAATCTTCTCGTCGTCGGCCACAATCCCAACCTCACTACCTTCCTCGGTTCGCTTCTCGTGCCCGCATCCAGCCCCGAGGCAAAAATTCGCCTCCGCAAAGGCTCGATCGCCCGGGTCGTCCTCACTCGCGGCCCGGCTACGCTGCAAGGTCTTCTCGACCCCCGCACGGTCCGCGCGCTCTACGCTACTTCAACAAAGAGCTCGCGCCGAAAGACCTCGCGGAAGTAAGCCGCCTCTTTTCGCAGCGACCAAGCTTCCAACTCGGCTCCGCCACGTCCCGGAACCAGCTCCAGCAGCACGCGTTTTGGATAGACATGCGTCCGCATCTGCAATACCGCGCTCGCCCGATCCTGGTTCAACGCCACCGCCAGCCGCAGCAGCACCACCGCCCGCGTCACATGCACATGCTCTTCCACCGGAATCCATCGCATCGGCCGATCCATCGGTTCCGGCCGGCTCTTTCCCATATACCGTGCAAGCGCACTCACAATCAGCCGCTGCTCCGGCGAGAACCCAAATATCTCCGAGTTCGCAATGATGTACTGCGTATGCCGGTAATGCCCCTGGTGGTTCATGAACTTTCCGACATCCTGCATCATCGCCGCTGCCTCAAGCCACAGCTTGTACTCCTCCGGCAACTCATGCACTCTCGCCATCGAATCGAACAACTCCACCACATGCTGCCGCACCGGCTCCACTTTGCGCTGCTCGATGCCGTATCGCTCGCACACCTCTAGCACACCGGCCCAGCGTTCATTCTCGATCTTCTGGTGCACTGACGTCCGCAGATCCACCTCAGCAAGCATCTGCGCCAGCACACCATCCCTCAATCCCAGCGACGAATAGCGAAACCCCTTCAATCCCAGCCGCTCCAGCAAGCTCGCATACACCAGCGAGCCACCGACGATAATCTCCGACCGTCGTGGCCCAATCCCCGGCACCGCCTCGCGCTGCGCATTGTTCATCTTCGCCAGCCGGTCAGCCAGCTTGCGAACATCAGGCGTGTCCGCCGTCAACGCCCCCACGCGCTCGAGCCGTTTCTTCGCCAGAGTCTTCTTCGCAGCGCGCCCCTTGCGTATGTGCCCGCTCGCCTCCGCCAGCGCCGCCGCCGTCCCCGATGTCGCAATCACCAGTCCCACCCTTGGCGTTCCGAGCTTCTTCTCTGCACGGCGCAGCTCGCGCTCAATGAACTGCTTCAATCGCGCTACGTCCTCCTTCGCCGGAGGATCCACCCGCAGAAACTCCTCCTGCAGCCGCACCGCACCCAGCGGCATCGTCACCATCGTCTTGATGCGTCCACCATCCGACAACGTAACTTCGCAGCTCCCGCCTCCAAGGTCGATCAGCAGGCACTTCCCCCGCGCTCCCACCTCATGTGTCACCACACCGAGATGAATCAGCTTGCCCTCTTCAAGCCCTGAGATCACTTCCACCTGCCAACCGGTCGTCGCCTTCACCCACTCCGTAAACGCCGCCGCGTTCCTTGCATCCCGCATCGCGCTCGTCGCAACCACACGAACCTTGTCCACCACATGCAGCTGCACCGCCTTGTGAAACCGCTTCAGTGCGCGAATCGTCGCCGCCATTGCCTCTGGCGAAATCACCCCCGTCTGAAACACACTCTCACCCAGCCGCGTGACCTCACGATCTTCATGCAGAGTTTTCAGCCGATGCATATGCACCGAAGCGATCTTCAACCGGCACGAATTCGACCCAATATCGACCGCCGCAAACGTTGGCATTGTCCTGGCTTCACCTCAGGCGCAAAAAAGTTCGCCTCAAGCAGATTACATCCCCTACGGTCCAATCCCGACCCTCCTTTCCACCGCGCATGCGATCTAACGCATAACCCTTTATGCTTAGAGAGCACGCGAAATCATGATCAACCAAACCCTCCTCGAATCCCCCGCCGAACCCACAGCCACGCTCGGCACCGAAACCCCTCGACGCTCCCTCGCACTGATCATCATCAGCGGCTTCTGGCTCGTCATCTACTTCGCTGCCCTCTTCACCCCGCCTCTGCTCGACGACGCCGACGCCACTCACGCCAGCGCCGCCCGTCACATAGCGCTCACCGGCGATCTCGTCACCCTCCGCGTCGACGGTATCCGCTATCTCGAAAAGGCCCCACTCCCCTACTGGCTCGTCGCCCTCAGCTTCCGCCTCTTCGGCTTTAACACATTCGCCGCCCACCTCCCACAAGCCGTCGGAGTCCTCCTTCTCTCACTCCTCGGCTACCGTTGGGCCGAACGAGCCTTCAACCCACGCACCGCCTTCTACACTGGCCTCGCCACGCTAACCTCCGCAGGCGTCTTCCTCTTCACGCGCTACTTCATCCCCGAAGTACTGCTCGCCCTCTTCCTAAGCATCGCCCTCTACTGTCTACTCCGCAGTCTCGAAAGTCTCGAAGATCGCTCCGGCCGACACGCGTACATCATGTGGGCAGCCCTGGCCCTCGCCGTCCTCACCAAGGGCCTCGTAGCCCTCGTCTTCTTCTTTGGCGCCGCCATCATCTATGTAGCACTCACCAACGACTACAAAAACTGGCGCGCCCTAAAACCCCTGACCGGCACTCTCCTCTTCCTCCTCATCGCCGCCCCTCGGCACATTCTCGCCGGCCTCCGCAACACCGGCGGCATGAACGGCCACGGCTTCTTCTGGTTTTACTTCGTCAACGAGCACTTCCTCCGTTTCCTCGGCAAGCGCTACCCGATGGACTACAACAAGCTCCCCAGCTACCTCTACTGGAGCCTCCATCTCGTCTGGCTCTTCCCCTGGTCCCTTTTCTGTGGAGTCCTTTTCCGTCAAGCCACCTCCAGCTTCAGCCGCTTCAACAACGCCAACCCACTCGCCAACCGCATCTCCTACTGGCAACCCTTCGCCGTCGTCGCGGTCGGCATCCTACTCCGCGACACGGTCCACATTGCCTACCTCTTCACCGTCTTCGTCGCTCTCCTCGTCTTCCTCGTATACGAGCTTCGTCAACGTCAACTCAACTCCGCCTCAGGCGCCCCGCTTCTCCTTGCTTTCACCTTCCTTCAGCGCACAACTCTCCTCCTCAGCATCTTCGCCACGCTCGTCCTTGCCTTCTTCTCGCTCTCCACCAATCAGGAGTACTACACCTTCCCCGCATACCTTCCACTCCTGATCCTCATCGCCGCCGCACTCACCCGCGCCGAGCAATCCTTCTCCGGTGCCGATTCCGAGGCAAAATCCTCCCGCCGCTGGATCACCGCCGCCCACGCCACCTTCACCATCCTCGGCATCGCCATCGCCCTCACCCTCATCTACGGCCTCTGGACCTCCCGCAACATTCCCTTCGTACCCGACATCGGCGACCTCCTCGCCCATCGCGGCGTCGGCGATTACACCCTCTCCATGTCCGCCCTCTTCGACCTCACCGGCCCCAGTTTCGCCGCTCTGCGTCTTCCCGCCATCCTCGCCACCCTCGCCTTCCTCATCGGCCCCGCCGCCGCATGGCTCCTGCGCTCCAAACACCGCCATCTAGCCTCGACCACAACCATCGCTCTCACCTCAGCGACCTTCCTCATCGCCGCACACATCGCCTTCGCCCGCTTCGCGCCCATGCTCTCCTCAAAAAATCTCGCCGACACCATCCGGCGACTCGAGGCAAGCGGAACCATCTCGAGCGACAACCAGATCCTCCTCTACGGCGATCAGGCCTACGGCTCCTCCATCCCCTTCTACCTCGGCCGCGACGTCTCACTCGTGGAAGGCCGCTCGACCTCTATGCTCTTCGGCAGCACCTTCCCCGATGCCCCGCCCATCTTCCTCACCTCACAAGATCTCCTCAACACATGGGGCAAAGGCAACCGCAAGATCCTCTTCGTCCCAATCGAAAAGCGCGACGAAGTCGACCACCTCCTCGGCAACAAAAAAATCCTGGTAAAAGAAACCTCCGGCAAAACCCTCTACACCGACCGCCCCTTGGACAAATAGCGAAACCCAAACCGAAAAACCGGATATCGATCACCGATCGCTATAAAATTGCAGCCTTACACAAAACAAACTCACTTGATCACCCCTCATCGACCCGACATATCACCCCGCCGCTGGAGCCCCCGCTCCCTCGCGATCCTCATCCTTGCCTGGTTCATCCTCCAGATTGGCGGCCTCTTCTCCCCCGGCCTTCTCGACGACGTCGACTCCGTCTACATCGAGATCGCCCGCGAGATGATGCTCCGTCACGACTACGTCACGCCCTATATCAACGGCATTCGCTTCTTCGACAAGCCCCCCTTGATGTACTGGATGGCAGCCGGCTCCATGCACATCTTCGGTATTCACGACTGGGCCGCCCGTCTCCCCCTCGCCCTCGCCGTCCTCGCCCTCCTCCTCGCCGTCTACGCCCTCGGCATCCGCCTCTTCTCCGGCATCTCTCCCGCCACAAGCCCCGATCGCGCAGGCTTCTACGCCGCACTCGCGATGGCCACCAGCATCGGCCCCTACCTCTACACCCGCTTCTATATCCCCGACATCCTCCTCGCCCTTTGGATGACGCTCGCCGTTCACCTCTTCCTCATCGCCCTCGACAGAATTCACTCACAACAAAAATCCGCGCTCCCCCCTTGCCTCGCCTTCGCTGCCGTCATGGCCCTCAACGTCCTAACCAAAGGCCTCATCGGCCTCGTCTTCCCCATCGCATTCGTCCTGTTCTACATGGCCATAACCAAACAGCTCCATCTCATCCTCAAACTCCACCTCCCCGCAAGCACCGCAGTCTTTCTCGCTCTCGCCACCCCCTGGCACGTCCTCGCCGCTCTGCGAAACCCAGCGATTGCTCTACCACAAGGACTCGGCCTCCCAGCAACCGGTGGCTGGGCCTGGTTCTATCTCTATAACGAGCACATCGCCCGCTTCCTCTCCAAGCGCATCCCCCACGACTACGGCCTCACCCCCATCTGGCTCTTCTGGCTCTACCTCGTCCTCTGGATCATGCCCTGGGCCATCTTCGTCCCCAGCGCGCTCGCCGACAACATTCGCAAGCTCCGTCGTTCTCAGGCTTTTCTAATGGCACACAGCGCAAACGAATCGCCCCCGGTCATCGCCAGCCAGAAGCAGGCCATCATCGACACCATTCAGCGTAACCGGCAAAACGCCATCATCCTACTCCTGTGGATCGCCATCGTCCTTGGCTTCTTCTCCATCTCCAACCGCCAGGAGTATTACTCCCTCCCCGCTCTCCCTGCTCTTGCCCTCATGGCAGCCGGACTGCTCGCGCGCGCGGATCATCTCACCGCAGGAGGAGCAAGTGAGTACGAGGTTCCCCGTGCTGCCAAAAGCGCCCGCAGCTGGCACCTCTACGCTCTCGTCCCCATCACCACCCTCGTAGCCATCGTCTGCGGATACTACGCCCTCACTGCGCCCCACCCCGCACCCGGCACCGACATCGTCTCTCTTCTCGCCATGGCTGGCAGCACCGAGGCCTACAACCTCTCCCTCAGCCACATCACCGACCTCACTGCATCCGCGATGGGCATATTCCGCGGACCACTCGCCGCCACTGCCATCGGCATGCTCGGCATCGGTCTCATCAGCTACCTCATTCGTCGAAGCGGACGGACCTACGCCGCTAACTTCACCCTCGCTGCGGCGATGATCGTCACTCTTCTCGCCGCACACGAAGGCCTCGCCCGCTTCTACCCCATCCTCGGCTCAAAGGGCCTCGCCCTCGCAATCAACCAGGCCCAGAAGGCCGCGCCCCGCCCCGACGACCTCATCATCATCGACGGCGAACTCACCGCCGGCTCGACCCTGATCTTCTACACAGGCCAGCAGGTCCATCTCATCAACGGCCGCGTCAACGGCCTCTGGTTCGGCAGCTTTTGGCCCGACTCGCCACCCATCTTCGAGACGGAAGAATCCCTCCGCCAGCTCTGGGCCGGTCCTCGCCGCATCTTCCTCTTCACCTACAACCCCACCACCCGCACCACTGACCTGAACCCCCACGGCAGCGTCCACACTGTCGCAAGTGCAGGCGGCAAAACCGTCCTCACGAACCACTAGCTCAGCTAACGCCGCTCATGATCTGAAGCCAACCGCGTAGTCGCGAAGCTGGCACTCCTGCCCTCAACAGGCCTCATCATGCCGCCTTCCACCAACTCATACACTTCGCCTCGCCACTGGATTCGGTTGCTCGCATAACTCAGCGCCCAGATCAGAGGTCCAATCAGGTCGCGCACCGGAAACAAAACTATCGCCGACCAGATGCGCTTCTCCCGCACTACATATTTGCCCACCACCCAGGCTTGAATACTCCTACCCAACACACTTCCCACCAGTGCACACCATCCCAGCACCGGCATTCCCAACATCAACGCACCCGCCCACGCCATCACTCCGAACGGCACTCCAAAAGTCAGGCCCGTTCCCAGGTGTCCCTTCGGTCGTGAAAATCGAGTGCTTTTCATCCACCGCACCTGGTGCTTCATCGAATCCACAAAGTCCGCCTGCAGCACCATATGGTCGATCGCGTGCCCGCTCAGTACCACCTTGTGACCATTCTTCGCAATCCAATTCCCCAACACATAGTCATCTGCGCAGTACTCTGCCATACTCTCGAACCCGCCCAGCTCCTCCACTCGCTCCCTGCGAGTCACCATTGTAGGTCCCAGCGCAAATCGCACCGGCTCTATCAAACTGTCCGCGCAGATACCCGAACTCATCTCAACCGTCATCCCGACCGCTTCCAGCTGCGACCACAGACCACCCTTCACTACCACACCGCGGTAGAGACAAGTGGCGCAACCAACCTTCGCGTCGGCAAACGGCATCACGATCCGGCGCAAATAGTCCGGCGTCACCCGTACATCGCTGTCGCTGATAGCCCACAGATCGTGAGTCGCAACCTTCGCCATCGCGGCCAGCGAACACACCTTCGCATTCGAAGCCCACGGCGCTCCACTCGTCACAAACTTCGTTGTAATCTCCGGAAACTCTGCAGCCACCCGCCTCGCGACCTCCAACCCTCCATCGCTCTCGTTGCGTGCGCAAAACAGCAGCTCCACCCGCGACACGCCGTTCTCTTCCGTCGCCCCTCCCGCTGCCGTAACATGCTGCAGATAGTCCTGCTCAAAAAACGTCCTGAGATTCGCTTCAAGCCCTACTTCATCGCCATGTAGTGGTTTGAACAAGCTGATCGCCGGTAGAAACTCCGGCCGCTCTCCCAGTCGAGAGTCCTCCTGCATCGCCTCGCGCCGGAAACGCCGGGCTCCTATCAGGACCATTCCTAGGAAGACGCTTGAGGTAACCAGGCCAAACAGCCCAACCACCAAAAGCCCCCATTGCATTGTGGACATCAACAGCCTCCGACTGACTGTCAGCGCAGCCAGTTCCTGTAAACCCGAGCTTCAGGCGTTTGGCACCGTTCATTCGCAAGAAATTGTTATGATCTCTCAACTTTCCCGCGGACCCTTACGTTTGACGACTTCTGAGTCTCACAAGTTCCGAATAAAATTCACCCCACGTTATTGAGGCTCCTCCACCCGTCCGCCTTCCTTCAGCGTGTAAATCTTGCCCCGGTAATAAAATTTGTCCCCGCCATAGCTCCCCAACCAAAGCACGCTCCCCAGCAGATCACGTAGTGGATACAACAACATACCCCGCAACCAATTCTCATCCCCCATCACGATCAGAATCGCCCCTGCCTGCAACCAACGGTTCAGGACCATCGCGGTCAGCCACACCACACCCAGTACCGCATGTCCGCTCAGCACCCCCCAAAGCAGCCCCAGCAGCCCAAACGGCACAGCAAACGTCAGTCCCGACCCCAGGTGACCCCATGGCCGCGACCGCCTCGTACTCTGCATCCATCGCAGCTGATTTCGGAACGACAGCCCAAACGGCGTATCCTGCACCATCAGCCGGATTACATGTGTCGCCATCCGCACCCCGACACCCTGCGCCGCCAACCGGTTCCCCAGCACAAAATCATCGGCATAAAACTGCCCTAGCTCGTCGAATCCCCCGGCCCTCTGAAATGACTCCTTGCGCACCGCCATGGAAGCGCCCAGCGCAAACTTCGTCCCCTCCAGCATGTCCGCCACCAGCACGCCGGAGGTCATCTCCACGCTCTTGCCCACCGCATCCAGCTGCGAAGAAAACCCCGCCTTCGATCCCTTGTCCGTCGTCCCCAGATACACACACGAAGCCAGCCCAATCCGCGGATCCTTAAGGTTCTGCACCATCTTCCGCAGATAATCCTTCGTCACCCGAACATCCGCATCACTCGTAATAAACAACGCGTGCTTCGCCACCGAATCCAGCTTCGCCAGCGAGTACACCTTCGCATTATGAAACCTCGGAGTAGGTTCCCCGCACGTCACATACTGAGCATCCACACGGGGAAATCGCTCTCCCACCCTCCGCGCCAGTTGCAACCCCTCATCGCTATCGTGCCGCGCACAAAACAGCAACTCAAACTCCGGATAATCCTGCTCAAAGAACGACTCGATGTTTCGTTCCAGCCCCGGTTCCACCCCATGCAACGGTTTCAACACGCTCACAGGCGGCTGAAACGTGGCGACAACACGATCCTCCCGCCGCTTCTTCAACCCAAAACGCACCGCGGCCGCCATCACCATCAGGCAATAGATCGTGGACGTCACCGCGCCGCAAAACGCGACCCAAAATAATATCTGAAGCAACAAACTCATCTCACCCTTGCATGCGATTGGGGGCGTAAACCGAAAGACAACCTCAATCCGCAGGCCTTAAGTTTATCGCAGCTCATGCGACTCCGCCCCAACGACACAGGGTTCCGAATTGGGCCTTCTTCTGCAACTCGTTTAAACTCGTCACCTCGACCAAAGTCGCGCGGTCTCGTCGCCCGATGCAGTGGAGAGAAACCCGCATTTCGCTGTTGCCGTTACGGTTGTCTGCTTTTCTGCCGTCATCCGCCGACGATCGGCAGTGGCCGTTGTGTATCCTCTACCGTTTCTTCGACGTCTTCGCCGAAGCCACCTTCATCGGCATCACCACTGGCCGCCGCATCGGCACCAGCCCTGCCCCCGGCTGCTGCTGTTGCTGCATCCGCGTCAGCATCTCCGTTCGAACATAATCCACAAACCCCTGCATCTGCCGGTTCATCTCCTCCATCCGCTCCCGCATCTGCAGCACAATGCCGATCCCTGCGATATTCACACCGAGATCCCGTGCCAGGTTCAAAATAAACTCCAGCCGTTCGAGGTCTTCATCCGTATAAAGCCGCGTGTTTCCTTCACTCCGCGAAGGCCGCAGCAACCCCTCCCGCTCATAAAGACGCAGCGTCTGCGGATGAATCTCATACATCTCCGCCACCGACGAAATCATGTACGCGCCCTTGCTCTTCCGCTTCGTTACCATCTCCCTACCTCGGTCCCAGCATCTCCACCGGATGCTTTTATCGAAAGTCTAGCGCTTCTCTCCATACGCCCGTCAAACAAACTCAGCTATTCTCAATTCAGCATCTTACTGGTAGCCATGAAGAAGTCGAGTACCACCCTCCATACCGCCCAGATTTTCACCGGCATCGTCGCCGCAGCCGTCGCCACTGCCTACGCCCTCACCTCCACTCCCCCAAGGCGCCGCCCCGGTCAGGTTGTCCTCATCACTGGCGGCTCCCGAGGCCTCGGTCTCGCCCTCGCCGATCGCTACGCACGCGCCGGAGCCAAACTCGTCCTCTCCGCCCGCGACCTCGAAGAGCTCATCACCGCCCGCCACACCCTCCTCGATCGAGGAGGGTGTGGCGGGCGGTGATGAGCTCTTCGAGGTCGCGGGC
>Ga0206911_1156_pt1 | contig 14625 bp, 10 predicted proteins | sample Alteio_BWOrgHeat_74_FD_152956 | JGI IMG/M metagenome (GOLD analysis project Ga0206911, IMG submission 152956) | Enriched cells from forest soil in Barre Woods Harvard Forest LTER site, Petersham, Massachusetts, United States -... | ecosystem: Environmental > Terrestrial > Soil > Temperate forest >...
TGACCACTTTGGTTGATTTGTCCTGCCCAAAGCTGTAGAGCAACCAGCCCGGTGGAAAGAAGGAGTGAAACACGTACGACACGGCTTTTCATAATCTATGTCTCCAGGATTAAAGTTTGTTACCTTCCTAATGAGCTTAAGAAACGAAGGACCATGGCTTGTCACGTGATGGTCAAGGGTTCGCATTTTTTTGTAAACGCGACTGCACTTCTCGTCTCAACACTCAAATTTCCGATTAGATAAAAATTAAAGCGAGAAGTTTTGTTAAAAGCACCTATCAGACTGCCTTCGTTTCTTACGAAACTTGACAGAGAGTTAACAATCAAATTACATTTCGCCCGAATCTCGCACTTCCGGCTTCTCGCTCACCAGCGCGGATTCACCAAGATGTTTGACGCTAAGAGAATATGCCAGGGCTAAATAGAACAGGCCGGCTCTCGCAAACTCTTGTCGCCCTTGCCCGCCTCCCGCCACATCTGGCCCTTCGCTTTATGGATGAGATCGTGCTTAGCGACGAGGCGCAATGGCGCAGGTATCACAGATGTCCCCGCTGTCGATGAACGCCGCTCAAAATCGAACTGTGGAGCACGGTCCTCCAGACCGCCTCTACATACGCATCGCTCAGCGAACCGGTGCCCATAAGCAGTCGATAGTAGAGTCCTCCATACAATGCATCGAGCAGCACGTCTGGGTCGGTGGCAGCCGGCAGTTCACCCGCGAGTATTCCTGCTTTTATGACCGCTTGAGCCGTAGCGCGACGCTTCATGATCCAACGGTCGCGGAATGCCCTCTTCAACTCGGGATCGAATTGAGCTTCAGCAAGCAGGGAACGGATGAGCAATCCTGGCCGTCCACGAAATGCGCGTGCCAACAGCTTCATCTGTACTCGTAGACTTTCAAGCGCGCTCGGAAGTTCGGGGAAGGCAATGTCCGGACCGACCTCTGCAAGAAAAGCGTCCATGATGACCGCAGCTTTATTCGGCCAGCGGCGGTATATCGTGGTTCGCGCTACATGCGCCTCGTCTGCAATGGCCTCCATAGTCACCGATCGGAACCCTGTCCTCTCGACCAGACGCAGGGCGGTTTTAAGAATTCGGGCCTGGGCGTCCTTGTCCCTGGGTCGTCCTCGGATGGGCTTCCGGCGCTTGACTGGGTTAGGCATGAGTAGTCCCTTTCGCAGTTTCTGTATCTTTACGCTACACCTTGCATCGAATATAACCGAGGGTATACCTGCGACTCGCTCTATTGCAAAGGGCAACAAGTGTGCAGCTTCTTGAGAAAGGCGGCGAATCCCTATGACTCATTTGTTTGATCCTCTCGCGATTCGGGATATAAGGTTTGCGAACCGCGTGTTTGTTTCTCCGATGTGCGAGTACTCCAGCATAGACGGATACGCGAACGACTGGCATCTCGTGCATCTTGGCAGCCGTGCGGTAGGCGGTGCTGGACTGGTGCTTACCGAGGCCACTGCTGTTCTTCCCGAGGGCCGAATTAGTCCGCAGGACTTAGGCATCTGGATGGATGATCACATCGAGCCACTTGCTCGAATCGTCCGGTTTATTCATGAGCAAGGCAGCGTGGCTGGGATGCAGTTGGCGCATGCCGGCCGCAAGGCCAGCACTTACGCACCGGCGGTAGGCCACGGAATGATTCTCGAAAGTAAAGGCGGCTGGAACAATGTCGTTGCCCCGAGTGCCTTGGCCTTCGCCGATGACTATCCGATGCCCCGAGCGCTCTCGGTCGACGGTATCAGGAACATCGTTTCTGCTTTTGCCGCCGCCGCACGCCGTGCCTGTGAAGCGGGCTTCCGTGTCATTGAGATTCACGCCGCTCATGGATATCTGATCCATGAGTTTCTGTCGCCTCTTAGCAATCAAAGAACAGATACCTACGGGGGCTCATTTGAGAATCGCACTCGAGTATTGCGCGAGATTGTTTCTGCCGTTCGAGGTTCGTGGCCAGAGGGAGCGCCGCTGTTCGTACGCATTTCGGCGACCGATTGGATCGATGACGCCTGGGATCTTCAGCAGTCGATTGAACTTGCCCGCCAACTGAAGGAACTTGGAGCGGACCTGATCGATTGCTCTTCTGGCGGAAACGTACCGCACGCGAAGGTTCCGGTCGGGCCAGGTTATCAAACGCCGTTTGCGGAGCAGATCCGCCGCGAAGCCAACGTCCTGACGGGTGCGGTGGGGATGATCACCTCTCCCATGCAGGCCGAGCACATCCTCGTTGCTGGACAGGCAGATGCAATCATCATCGCGCGCGAATTCCTGCGAGATCCATATTGGCCATTGCGGGCAGCCCGTGAGTTAGGGCAGCAAATATCGTGGCCTGTGCAATATCTCCGAGCTGCGCCTGAAGGGTCGCAAGCCCGCGATCCCATAGATCTTAAAAATCTCGAGTCGTGTTTCGAGCAACAACACGCGATTCCTAAAGGCTGATCACGATGAGGGCGATTGAGCTTACGGAAACTGGTGGTCCCGAGCTCATGCATCTGCGGGAGATTCCCACGCCCACACCCCAGCAAGACGAGGTCTTGATTCGCGTTGCTGTGACCGGGGTAAATTTCATCGACCTCTATGTGCGAGAGGGCCGTTACGGCAACAAGCTTCCTTTCACTCCTGGACAGGAGGCTGCAGGAACAGTGGTTGCCGTCGGGAAAAGCGTCTCTCACCTCCATGAAGGTGACCGGGTCGCACGGTGCAGCATTCTCGGCACCTACGCGGAGTATGCCGTGGCACCTGCCGAACGGGTCGTACCGATTCCGATTGGTCTCAGCTTCGAACAAGCGGCCGCCGCCTTGCTGCAACGCATGACTGCTCACTACCTCTCACACTCCGCCAACAGGCATCACCCTGTTCTTGCCAGCTCTTTCGAGCCACCCTGAGGTTAGTCCACCGCGCGTTGTGCCGCTTTTGGAACGGAGCTACAGTAATAACCAGTACGGAAACTATCGTAGCCTTGATCTGAGGGTTAGAGAAGGGCTGAACCATGGCTGATACAGCTACGGCAAAAACGTTAACGCGGACAGGTGCGTCCTTCGTGCGCCGCTATGGATTGGCTTTCGCTTCGGTCACCGGCGCGCTAATGCTGGAGCTTCTGTTTCACCACTTCAATCTTCCTCATCCGTTTGCTGCATTTGCGCTGTCCGCAATCGCGATCACGTTTTGGTACAGCGGCACGAAGCCGGGCATCGTGGCAGTTTTGCTTTCGTCGCTCCTCCGCGGCTTCATCTTCGAGGCCGAAACCAGCAGCCTCTCCCGCGTTCTCTATGAGCTGGTGTTCCTGACCTTTGCCATAGTCATGATCTGGGTAAGACGGAGCAAGGAGGCCCTAGCAGTCGCGATCACCGAGCGAACTGCAAAGCTTACAGCAGCGAATGAGGACCTACACAGGCGGAAGGAGCAGCTCGATGCATTGTTTGAGCTATCGCCCGACGCGGTAATCCTGACCGATGATGACTTTCACGTGTTGCGGGTCAACGAGGAATTCACAAGAATGTTCGGGTACACAGCAGAAGAGGCTGCGGGACAGTGGCTTCCCGACTTAATAGTCCCAGAGGAATTGCGCGCTGAGGCTTTCGATTACAGGGATCGGCTGAGTTCGGGAAACAGAGTTGAGCTGGAGGCGATCCGGCAACGTAAAGACGGTGTTCGCTTTGACGTGTCCGTTGTCGCAAGGGGTATTTCGCCTGGCTTCGAACACGGAGCCGTCTACCTCATTTATCGAGACATTACCGAGCGCAAGAAAGCAGAGAGAGAACTCAGGCGGAGTGAGGGTTATCTAGCCGAAGCACAGAGATTGACCCACACGGGCAGTTGGGCCTGGAATGTGCGTACCGGCGTTCTCTTCTGGTCGCGAGAAATTTTTAGCATTTATGCCTACGAAGACCTGGCAACGGGGCCCACTTGGCCACAGTTCCTCGAAAGAGTTCACCCTGAGGATCGACCACAGATTGAGCAGAGAGCAAGAATGGAGGCCTCTGGAAAAGAGTGGCTAGATTCTCGGACTGATTTTCGAATCGTTCTCCCAGACGGCACCATAAGGCATCTCCACTCTGTCGCTTATCCCGTTAGGAATGACTCGGGTGAAGTCATTGAGGTCGTCGGCACTGTCATGGATGTCACCGAACAATGGAAGGCCAGAACCGAGTTGGAGAAGGCTTTCGAGGAAATAAAGCAGCAGACGGAAGCCGCCCGCCGGAGCGAAAGAGAGCTTCGCGACGTGGTCAATACGGTTCCGGCGTATGTCTGGAGCACTTCGCCCGAGGGTCACGTTGATTTCGTTAATGATCGTTGGTTGCAGTTCACAGGTTTAGCGTCGAACCAGGCATTCGGGTGGAAGTGGGAAGCGGTTCTTCATCCCGATGACCGGACGAGGGTAATCGCCGTTTGGCACACTGCCCTTAAGATTGGCCAGGCCATGGAGACTGAAGCGCGGGTTCGGCGGGCGGATGGAGAATATTGCTGGTGGTTTATCCGTAATGTACCCCTGCGCGATGAAACTGGAAAGCTCGTCAGATGGTATGGAACCGCTATCGACATCGAAGATCGCAAGCGGGCCGAGCAAGCCCTTCGGAAAAGCGAGGAGCGGTGGAGATCCGTCTTTGAAAATTCGGCGATCGGCGTTGCGCTCACTGACCTGAACGGCCGCTTTCTAGCCACCAATCATGTCTACCAGACAATGGTGGGTTACGCGGAGGAGGAACTCCGTGCGCTTTGTTTTCTGGACGTAACGCACGAGGACTACCGCGAAACCAACTGGGCGCTCATCACCGAGTTGCTGGAGGGCAAACGCCAACAGTTTCAGATTGAGAAAAAGTATCTGCGCAAGGACGGCAGTTCGATTTGGGTAAGCAACAACGTTTCCCTTGTGCCGGGCACCGAGAGGGTACCGCAATTCATAATGGCGCTGTCCGAGGACATCACACAGCGCAAACGTGCCGAAGAAGCTCTTCGGCGAAGCGAGGCGTATCTGGCGGAGGGGCAGAGACTAGCCAAAACGGGCAGTTGGGCCGTCGACCCTAAAACTGAGAAGTGCATTTACTGGTCCGAGGAAATGCGACAAATCTTTGGATTAGATCCTCAAAGAAGCAACCTCCCAGATCGGGAGGAGTTCGTTCGACTGGTACACCCGGAAGATCGCGACAGATTTAACGAACAAGTCGACGAGGCATTACGAGCGAAAGCTGATGTTGTGCAAGATTACAGGATCGTGCTGCCTGATGGCACGGTAAAGCACATCCACGCGATCGGACACCTGGTTCTCGATGAAACCGGAAATATTATCGAGTGCGTTGGTACCGACATGGACGTGACTGAGCGCAAGCGCGCGGAACAGCAGCTGCTGCGCAGTGAAGCAGATTTGCTTGAGGCGCAGAGAATAAGCCAAACAGGCAGCTGGAAACACGATGTTTTATCGGGGACGGTCATAGTCTCGCCGGAAGTGTTTCGAATATTCGGCGTCGAGCCTGATGAGGATCCGTCGACCACAGAATTTTGGCTCAGCAGAAATCATCCCGACGACCAGAAGCGCATTCGGGAACTCTTTGAAAGAGCCGAAATCGAGAAAACAGATTATGAAGCGGACTACCGCATTGTTCTTCCCGATGGAGCGATCAAGCATCTCCACGCTATAGGCCGTCCCATCTTGAACGGGTCGGGCGAGCTCGTAGAGTTTATCGGAACCGTTATGGATATCACTGAGCGCAAGAAAGCAGAAAGCGAACTCAGGCGGAGTGAGGGTTATCTGGCCGAAGCACAAAAATTGACCCACACTGGCAGTTGGGCGGTGCGGGTCCCCTCGATAGAAAACGCGCAGCGTGAGACTGGTCAAGGGCTTGAGGTGATCCCAAGGTTCGGCTGGGACGCTTCCTATTGGTCAAAAGAGATGTACCGGATCTTGGGCTTTGATCCTGGTCCCACGCCACCATCTTACGCGGAGATAGTCAAGCGTCTGCACCCGGAGGACGCACGCCACAACACAGCTGTGGTTGAGCAGGCCATTCGGGACAGGGCTGACTTTGAGAACGACTTTCGGCTTCTTCTACCAGACAGCCCGGCCAAGTACATTCATGTGGTCGGACACCCGGTATTGAATGCTGCCGGTGATGTCATTGAATTAGTCGGTACGGCGATGGATGTAACCGAGCAGCACGAAGCGAGAGCTGCTCTGCAGACTGCGTTTGAGCAAATAAAGGCGGAGGAGACAGAGCTTCGGCGGATGACCGACGCCATCGCCAGTTATATTTACGTCTTGCGCTCGGATGGGACAGCCCTTTATGCAAATCAGACCGTGCTCGATTACACCGGTCTCACTTTGGAGGACGTGCAGGAAGAAGACCAGCGCGCCCGAGTCTTCCACCCCGAGGATCTGGAAAGGCTACACGAGGAGCGCCGTGAGGCGCTCGCGCGCGGTAAGCCTTTTGAGCTTGAGCAACGAGCTCTTGGGAAAGACGGTAAGTATCGCTGGTTTCTTGTCCGCTACAATCCCCTTCGCGACGACCAGGGGAACATTATTCGCTGGTATGCGACTGGGACGGATATCGAGGACCGCAAACGGGCCGAGGAGAGGATGCGTGACGAAAACCTTGCGCTGAGGGAGCAAATCGATCAGGCATTCATGTTTGAGGAAATTGTGGGCGCGTCACCGGCGCTGCAAACCGTGCTCTCGAGCATTGTGAGAGTGGCCCCCACCGATTCCACGGTGCTGATCACGGGCGAAACCGGCACCGGAAAAGAATTAATTGCTCGCGCCATACACAAGCACTCGCAGCGTTCCGGCCAGGCCTTCATCAGCGTAAACTGTGCGTCAATTCCTTCCTCCTTGGTCGCGTCGGAACTCTTTGGCCACGAGAAAGGCGCCTTCACTGGCGCGGTGCAGCGCCACCAGGGTCGCTTTGAGGTTGCACATTCGGGTACGATTTTTCTAGACGAGGTCGGAGACCTTCCCGCCGAGGCCCAGATTGCGTTGCTGCGAGTACTTCAGGAGCGGCAGTTCGAACGAGTGGGAGGTAACCGAACTCTTACCACCGACGTTCGCGTCATAGCCGCAACCAACCGTGATTTAACGGCAGCCATTGCCGCGGGAACATTTCGGTCCGACTTATTTTACCGTCTTAACGTTTTCCCGATTGAGGTCCCTCCTCTGCGCAAGCGGAAGGAGGATATTCCGATGTTGGTTGAGTACTTCGTTAAGCGCTATGCAGAGAAAACCGGCAAGCAAATTCGCAAAATTGACAGGAATACGCTGGAACTGTGCCAGCTGTATCCTTGGCCGGGAAATATCCGTGAGCTGCAAAACATCGTTGAGCGATCGGTGATCCTGAGCAGCGGCGACACTTTTCGGATCGAAAAGGCTTGGCTGGCCGGCCCGGAGCCAGCCCGGCAAGAGTTGCCAGGTCCTTTGCCCGACACTCTCCAGAATCAGGAGAGAGAAATCATTGAAACCGCATTGGCCGAATGCAAGGGAAGAGTCGCTGGCCCACAAGGTGCGGCAGCGAAACTCGGAATTCCCCGGTCGACGCTGGACTCGAAAATCAAGCAGCTGAAGATCAAGAAACACAAGTTTATCTCTGAGCAGTAGTAAGTCCCTACCTATTCAACTCCCGAAAATTCGGCACTTCCCGAAGTCTCGTCATCCGACGGCTACCTCTGACCGCCTGTTTTCAATATGTTGCATGTGGCCTCTGTATTGCATTTCCACTTGCGTCACTGGCCGGGATAGCGGCAATGCAGAGCATCGCGACGACAACCGATGACTTTGAGAATCGAGAGATCAACGCGACAGAGATTCACGGTGTTCACCCTAAGTGGGCGTATGGAGGCGACGCAGGTCTCGGAACTGAAGGAACTTTTTGATTGCGACTACCGCAACATCATTCTGGATTTGCGAGACCTGAGGCTGGCGGATCGCGACGCAGTGAGGTTTCTGCGGGATTGCGAGGCGGATGGCATGAAGCTTGAGAATTGTCCGGCGTATGTCCGCGAGTGGATGGACAGAGAAAAAGATTGAGAGAACGACGAAAACCTCACGTGGCTTCCACATTAGAGAGCAATCAAAAAACCGCTAGCGCGGTTACGCCGCGAGGGATATACCCGGCGACTTCAGTAGTCCTTCGCGGGTCAGGTGAATTTTGTGAGGAACCAGCGGCCTATGTCGACTAGCAAAGAGGAATTTCTATGACAGCAGCAATCAACTCCGCAATTCCCCCTTTTGTGCATCCCACGGCGGAGCCTAAATCAGCCGCGATTCGCTTCCTCGATGAAAATCTGGCTTTCGTGCCAGCCTCTGACATTCCGGAAGACTTTCGTAAGCTATCGCGTTTCTTTTCGGTGATCCTGCTTGTTCCGAAATCAGCTGTTGAGGATGAGGCGGCCCAGAAAAGGCTGTCCCCGAATAAATCCGTGACTGACCTCACCGAGACCATGAGTGTCGGCTCACCGATGGAGGCAGCGAAGGCCTGGTTGAAGAATTCCAACGCCACAGACACGTTTGAGTTTGGCGGAGTCAAAGGATGTCTCTCGACGATGGAAATTCATCGTAACGGTCGGGCGGTTACTCTCACCAGTAAAGAATTCAAAACTCTCGCGTATCTGATCAAAAACCCGCGGAGGGTGATCTCACGGGACGAGCTACTGAATGAAGTGTGGGGATACGAGAACTATCCGTGTACAAGGACAGTCGATAACCACATTTTAAAGTTACGCAAAAAACTAGAACCGGATCCCGCTCATCCCATGCACTTTCATACGGTCCACCGCGCTGGATATAGGTTTCTGCCGTAGGACTGGTCCGGGGCGACATCGATCGCGATAAGAGTGCCTGTAGATCAGGAAGCCGTCCTGAAGGTTCCTTATACCGCCGAGTACTACTACTATGCCGTTGACTAGATGAAGTAAACCGGGCTTGATTGCAGAGGCTCTCGGCTCCTCTACTCACCTGAAGGAGACTCTCGCGCTCTGTTCCTGGTTCAACCCACGACCCAGCTAAAACTGTGGCGATGCTCGGCCGATAAAATTAGTAACGTCAAGTCGTCTTCTCGACGTAGCGTCGATCGCCTTCAGATCTGAAAAGCACTTTCGCGGCGATCTCGATGAGCGTTGCGGCACTGGGTTCAAACCTGGCTACCCAACATGCGATCCAGATTGAATGCGGCGCTGATCAACGCGAGATGAGTGAATGCCTGGGGGAAATTGCCCAGCGCCTCGCCCTGCGGCCCGGTCTGCTCTGCATAAAGCCCAAGATGATTCGCATAGCCCAGCACCCGTTCAAACAGCAATCTGGCTTGATTCAGCCTTTCTGGATATGCCAGGCCTGCGCGTGTCAGCGCTTCCACAAGCCAAAAGGAGCACATGTTAAACGTACCTTCCTCACCCGGGAGTCCGTCAACACGGGGATGAGGCGGATAGCGATACACCAGGCTGTCGCTGACAAGGCCCCCGTGACTGGGCCTTTCAAGGATAGCGTCTATGGTGCTGATCATCCGCGGATCGGTCGGGGCCATGAAGAAGACGAGCGGCATAATAAGGAGGGAGGCGTCCAGATCCTCGCTACCGTAGAACTGTGTAAATGATTTGCGCTTCTCGTTCCATCCCTTGGTCATCACTTCTTCATAAATGCGGTCTCTCTCGCGGATCCACTTTGCGCGGTCAGCCGGAAGAGCACGCTTATCCGCGAGCCGGATGCCACGATCAAGAGCTACCCAGTTCATGACCTTCGAGAAGACGAAATGCTCCTGCCGATTGCGCATCTCCCAAATACCGGAATCCGGAAGATGCCAGTTCTCGCAGATCCACTCCATAAGATTGCGGATCTTTACCCACATATCGTACGGCGTCGGGCTGACATACTTATTGGACAGATACAGGGCGTCCATCAGTTCGCCATAGATGTCTCCTTGAAACTGCGAGACCGCCAAATTGCCGATTCGGACCGGGCGGGATCCCCGGTACCCTTCCCAGTGGTCCAAAGTCAGCTCGGGAATATGAGTCTCACCCTCGATCGTGAACATCACCGTACCAGGCGAGTTCCGGTGGGAGTGCTTGGACGCGTAATTCTCGAGCCAACCCAGGAAGGCCGCCGCTTCGTCTCGGAAACCGATGCGCAGAAATGCATAGACCGTAAAGGCGGCATCGCGCATCCAGGTGTAGCGATAATCCCAGTTGCGAACGCCACCGATGACCTCGGGTAAGCTCGTGGTTGGCGCAGCAATAATCGCCCCGGTAGGTTCAAACGTAAGAAGCTTTAACGCCAACACCGACCTGTGCACTTGGTCCCGCCAGCGCCCATGGTACGTGCAGCCGGAGAGCCAGTTATGCCAGAATCTCACGGTGCTCCGCAGCAGTTGCTCAGCACCTTCTTCCGAAGGCGGGGTGGGAGCGCCGTTCCCGCCGCTGTTTTCCCCAAGAATGAAGGTCTGCGATTCTCCTTCGGTGAGCGCGAATTCGGCGGACACCCCACCTTGCCCGTCATCGCTGAGCGGCACGGTAGTAGAAAGAACTAAGGTCAAGCTACTTGACTCGAATCTCGCCCCATTAGTCTCAATCGCCGTCTCGTGAACTTGCCGTCCGTAATCAAAAGCCGGACGGCACGCGACCCAAATGCGCACTGCTCCCTTAACGCAGCGAACGCGACGGTAAATGTGATGGTACTCGATGGAGTCGGACGGCAGGCCCGCCGGCATGAAGTCTTCAAGTTCGACAATTCCGTCTGGGAGCAGGAATCGAGTCACTAAGACATTGGTGGAAGGCCAATAAAACTGTTTGTACCGCACGCCGTCAGGGCCAGCAGAAATTTGGAACCGCCCCCCCTTCTTATCATCTAAAATCGCCCCAAAAACACTGGGCGAATCAAAGTGAGGATAACAGTACCAGTCGATCGAACCATTCATGGCTACGAGGGCGACAGTTCGCATGTTGCCGATGATTCCGTAATTTTCGATAGGCTGATACGACATTGTATTTCCTGTTGCGTCGAAATGAACTCTACATCGTCCCGATGATTCGATCTAGACGAAGAACGGAAGTGCCCAGGACACGCTGTCCGACAGGGCGACGAAGAACGAAAAGAGCCTGGACAAAGGTGTCACGAAGATGTTCAAGACTTCCCTCCCGGTTCTGCAAAAAGTTGAGCTCAACTTGCCTGATTTAGAGCTCGCGGTTGGGCCTCGCTGCTCGCCCGTTCACCTCTTGGCGATACCGCCGGCCAGTCTTCTCTCCACGCATCGGGACCCGTGGCGTTCGCGTATCTGATGCGTACCGGCATCGCTGCAAGCCGCTCAGAAAGCCGAACTTCACTGCGAATTGGCCACCAGTCGTACAAGAAAATTTCGAGAGGGCGCCACATGGAAACCCAGCCACCGATCGTAAGGCTTTCGCGAACGATCTCACCAATGCGGCTGCCTTTCATCAAAGCGGCGAGAAAATCGCCCAATGCGATCGCCGAGGCTAAAGCAACGAGCCCGATCACAAGGCTGGTCCGGCCGACACGAAACAATTCGCGCAGACGCCGCCCATATGCTTCCGAGCGTTGACTGAAGAACTCGTGAATCGCGTCGCGTAGCACAGCGGCCTCGTCGGGGAATCCGGCCTCCCGGTCGAGATCAACCACCAGAGCAAGCGTTGTATCACGTGGCAACTCCTTGGCCCAACCTACAATGAACTCCTCAGCCTTGGGGTCCAGGTCCTTGTCGCGAAACGGAGAAGGATCGATGGCGTTGAATAACTGCTTCAATTCGCCTACATGCACCTCGATGACCGAGCACTTGGGAGGAATCGGGTCGCCGGCAGAGGTTTTGTCCTTAGTCCCAGAGGTATTTGTCATTGCCCTGGCTCGTCTTTGCCAATCTTCCTAAGAGACCGCCTGCCGCAGACGTGAAACGAGTCGTTCATTTTGCTCTCTTAATCAACCCAGAATACGCCATTGTGCCGGGCTGGTGAAGAGCGCAAGTGTGTAAGTAAGCCAATTCGAAATGCTTCTTTGTTTCTCAGTCCGCTTTCAGACCACTTTTGTCCGCAACATGGCTGAGAATGACGATCAGCAATGCCCCTGCTGCAGCACGATTCGGTTGAGGAAACCACACCCGCAGAAGCGGTAGCGACGACGCCGAAGGTGGCGCCGCACGATTCTGCGCTGCCATCAACGCGGATTGGATTTCGTAGAGCGACTCTCGGTCCGTTACCCAGCAAAGACGTACCTCGTAAGCCATCTCATCTCTTTACCAGGTCCAACCAGTTCGTGGTCACCGTGAAGGGCGCCGTGCTACCCGGCCCATAGCTTGTCATGTAGATCTTCTGCCCGTCTCGGAGAACGGCGTAATAGTTCAAGATCGGATGGGCGTCGAGGTTGAAAAGAGATTGGGGAGTATCTCGTTCAAAGTGGTCGCTGGTGATGCTGACGGTGGCAGACATCAGGGTGGCCGCTGAGGTATTGGTAAAGAACAGCTCTTTCCCGTCGCCTCGCCAGACCGGCGCCGTGCCGCCACCGTTCGATACCTGCCATTTGCCCCCCGAGATCGATGGAGTCCCATCCGGCGCTGTCCGGAAAGGCACGACATAGATTTCAGGCAGACCCGATTCGCTCGACGAATAGGCCAACCATCGGCCGTCCGGAGACACCGCGACACCGTAGGTTCCCATCTTCGCAGAAAACAAAGGAGTCGATTTGCGCGAGCCGTCGAGCGCAAGCGCCCTGACTTCGCCGGGCCCACGGTAGATCAAGTATTTTCCATCTGCGGTCCAGCCCATGGGATACAGTTTTTGCGGCGTGGATTCGCCGCCCAAGTTGCCCCTCTGAAACGGAAGTTTGAACAGAACTTCCTCAGAGCCGCTCCCCGAAACGTCCTTCGAGATGATCGTGTCTCCGTCGGCGTCGACGCGGTCAAACGCCACTCTCTTGTCGTCCGGCGACCACACGGGAGAGAAGGAGTGCTGGTCGAAGGTCAGCTTGGTTTTGCTGTTCTTGCGCAGATCGAAGACCCAAATGTCCGTCAACTGGCCGGAGGCCAGCCCCAGGGAAGCGGCCAACTGATCCTCTTTCGGGGAGAGCGCAACGGTCTGAATCAGATCTTTTTCCTCACTCAGAACGGTCGGCTTCCCGGTGCGTCCGTAGGAGACAAGGCGGGTTCCCGCAACTACCGCGCCGGTCTGGTAAATCAAAGTGGAGCCAGCAACGGAGAAAGCTGCGAAATTGAACTGAGGATCATTCTGCACGTGCTCGGCTACAACCACCGGCTCGCCGGTGAAGTGCAGAGTCAGGGGGTCAAAGCGGCGAATCAGCAGACTGTTGTCCAAAACATATAGCAGGTGATTGTTGGAAAACATCGCGCTTGAGGTGACGTCTTCCAGCATGGCGGCTTTTTGTGGTGACTCCAAGGAGGCGACGAAGGCGCGCGCGCTAGGGATTAGCGGGGCTTGCGCCACAAACAGGAAATGCTTCTGATCGGGAAGAAACTGCGGAAAACGATGGCTGGTCTCGTGCCGCGCTTCGTCCAGGCTGGTAAGCTGGACGGGCTTGCCGCCGGAAGCGTCTACCCGGAACAGAGCACCCGCGCGCATACCAAAGAGGATGACACCGTCGGTGGACCAGGTCCCGCCCCGTCCCTCGAGGACGTCGCAGATGGGAATGGCATTCCCGCCCGACACATCGAGCTTCTTCAGCTTTCCCGCGGCAAAGAACGCCAGAGACTTTCCATCCGGTGACCAAAACGGATACATCGCTGCTTCCGTGCCGGGAAGGAAACGCGCTTCCGTCGATTCGAGCGAACGTAGCCACAGTCCTGCCGTTCCGGTTTTGCCCGGAGTGAAGGCCACAAACGCGATCTTGCTCCCATCCGGCGACGGAACCGGCGCTCCGGAGAGACCGCGGAAGTTGAAATAGGTATTCGGAGGAGGGTTCACTTCGAACTGGTTCGCGTGCGCCGGAGCCTTCGACCATCGTGTGCCCAGCAAAAACGCTGCGGCGATCAACATTCCCGCCGCCAGCAGCGTCCACGGGAGCTTTCCGCTGCGTGGAGAAGGCTCCGCGGCCTTCGGATCTTCCGCAACCCACTCCAATTGCCGTGAAACGTCGGCAGAGCTTTGCCAGCGTTCGTCCGGATCCTTCGCGATGCAGGTGGCGATCACGTGTTCCAGAGCGGATGGCGACAATGGCTGTATCGCGCTCAGCGCCTTTGGTTCGGCTGCCAGAATCGCGGCAATCGTGCTGGCTGTCGTCTTCCCTTCAAACGCGCGTTTGCCGGTCACCATTTCATACAAAACTGAGCCCAAAGCAAAAATGTCGCTGCGCTTGTCCGCTTCTTTGCCTTCCAGTTGCTCGGGCGCCATGTACTGAATGGTGCCCACGATGGTGCCCTCCGTGGTCAACGGCTGCGACATGGTGGCCAAGGAGTTCGACCCAGACAAAGTTCCCAGCGGAGCGGCCGGTGCCTTGGCCAAGCCGAAGTCCATTAGCTTCGCGCCCGACTTGGTCAGCATGACGTTGCTCGGCTTCAGGTCGCGATGAACCACGCCGCTGCGGTGGGCCTCTTCCAACCCTCGGCAAATCTCCGCCCCGACACGGAAGACCTGCTCCAGCGGCAGTTTGCCCTTGCGCAGGCGGTCGCCCAGAGTCTCGCCTTCAAGG
>Ga0206911_1157_pt1 | contig 14568 bp, 9 predicted proteins | sample Alteio_BWOrgHeat_74_FD_152956 | JGI IMG/M metagenome (GOLD analysis project Ga0206911, IMG submission 152956) | Enriched cells from forest soil in Barre Woods Harvard Forest LTER site, Petersham, Massachusetts, United States -... | ecosystem: Environmental > Terrestrial > Soil > Temperate forest > O...
GCGTGGCCCCGGCGGTTACAGCGGGGGCGGGTGCCTGGACGGTGAGGTTGTTAATCACGGTCTTGATGCCGGCGACCTGGGCGGCGTCGGCCGCGGCGAGGGAGCGGGCGGCTTCACTGCTGACGTTGCCGTTGAGGGTGGCTATCTGTTTCTGGACTGAGGACTGGATGGGCTCGGCGCTGATGGCTCCGTCGGCGGCAATGCGGGCCTGGAGAGCGGCGGTGAGGGCGGCGTCGTCGGTGGGCGGAGCGGATTTGCAACCGGCGAGGCTCAGTGTGGCTCCGAGCGCGATGGCAGCGATGACGATGCGTGCGGTGGAGAGATTCTTACTGGCGACCATGGATCCCCTTTGCTTACTGTGGACTGTTTTCTCCTGCGAACACTGTAAATCACCGAAATGGTATCTGACGCTCGGCGTGGATTCAAAGGGTTTGTGGAACTTTACGCCGCGTGCCGGCTGTTGTCAGTATGACGAAGTTTGCGGTAGATGGTGATGAAGGGATGCCATGATTTTGAGTGGGATTTGCGGGCGAGGTGATGATGGTCGGAGGACGGCAACCTAATTGTTCGGACGGGCATCCACCTAACAAAGGATAGAGCGTCGATTGCGTGGCAGGCCTGCCTTGGCGGTCGATGGCTCATGATTTTCATCAGACGTGAGTTTCGAAGTTGAGTTATAAAGGCGGAGGGACACAGATTCCGCATTTGAAGCCAGAACAGGAGAATGAGCATGGCAGACAACGACAACGATAGTGGAGTTAGCGGATTGGGATGGTTTCTGGCGGGTCTGGGCGTAGGCGCACTAGTTGGTGTGCTGTATGCGCCGAAGTCCGGTAAAGAAACACGCGAGGATTTGGTAGCGAGCGCGCTTGATGCCAGAGACAGAGCGGCGGTGCTGGCGCAGCAGGCGCAGGACCGGGCAGCGGTGCTCGCACAACAAGGCAAGCAGCAAGTGGGCGAATATGTGGATCGCGGCAAGGAGTATTATGACCGCGGACGGACGCAGTGGGCGCAGTATGTCGAGAAGGGTAAGGGACTAATCCAGGAACATCAGGACAAGGTATCGGCTGCGATCGATGCGGGTAAGCAGGCATATGCCAGCACGACGGGCGAGCCCACTTCGTAGATGGATTTTAAGGTAGACAGGGCCCGGTCAGCCTTTGCGGGTGGCCGGGCCTTATGATTGTTGGCTGATATTTTTTTTGCGAGAGAGCGAGAGACGATATGGAAGCGGTGCGGATCGTGGTGTCGGGAATGTGGCTGCAGGAGGCGGGATCGCTTTCGTCGGGCAACTCGCGATTGCTGGTGTGGCTAGTCGGTTTGATTGCGCTTGGGATGATCGTGCAGGCTGTCGCTGTAATCGTGATCGCAGCGGGCGCGGCTAAGGCTAGCAAGCGCGCGCTTGAGATTGCGGATGATCTGCGCACGAAGATGATGCCGATCCTCGATACGACGCATAGCGTGCTTCATGATTCTGCGCCAAAGGTGAAGATCATCACGGAGAACCTGGTGGAGACAAGCCATGTGGTGCGCAGTAAGGCTGCGGAGTTCGATGCGACGGCGAGCGATTTGAATATGAAGACGCGGGCACAGGCGGCACGGGTCGATGGGATGGTGACGTCGGTGCTGAATACCACGGCTGACATTTCGGATTCGTTGCAGAAGGCGGTGAAGGTGCCGGTGCGTGAGTTTACAGGGCTGGTGAATGGGTTTAAGGCAGGACTTGATGTTCTGGTGGGGCGGGCGAAGGAGTTTGGACGCGGGAGGCCGGTTGCTCCGCCTCCGTATAGCCGCGATACGGAGCTGTAAGGTTTCAGAGAATCAGTTCAGTTAGATAATCCAACCACCCCCGACTACCTCGTCTTCCTGATAGAAGACGGCGGACTGGCCGGGGGTGATTGCGCGTTGGGGCTCGTCGAAGTGGGCGTGGACGGTGGTGTCGTCGACGCGACGGAGTGTCGCCATGGCGGGAGTGTGGCGATGGCGGATCTTCGCGTTGACGCGGATGGTTTCGCCTTCGGCAAGACTGGGGATCGAGATCCAGTTGAGGCGGTTGGCGTAGAGGTCGCGGGAGAACAGCTCTTCGTTGTCGCCTACGGTGACCTGGTGCGAGTCGGGGTGGATAGCGAGTACGTAGAGCGGATTGGTTGAGGTGAGACCGAGGCCCTTGCGCTGCCCGACGGTGAAGCTCTGAATGCCTTCGTGGTGGCCAATGACCTCGCCTGTCGTGGTGACGAGTTCGCCCGCGGTGTCGGGAAGCTCTTCACCCTGTTCGTCGAGGTAGGCCTTAAGGAAGGTGTTGTAGTCGCCGCCGGCGATGAAGCAGATCTCCTGCGAGTCGGACTTGGTTGCGACCTCGAGGCCTGCTTCGGCGGCCATATGGCGGACGGCAGGCTTCTGCATCTCGCCTAACGGGAAGAGAGTGCGGGAGAGTTGGTCTTGCGTGAGGCCGAAGAGGAAGTAGGTCTGGTCCTTCGAGTGGTCGGCGGGGCGCGAGAGGATCCAGCGCTGTCTCTCCTGGTCAAAATGATTGCGCGCATAATGCCCGGTGGCGATGCGGTCAGCGCCGATCTGGCGGGCGGTGATGAGAAGCTGGTCGAACTTGAGGTGGTTGTTGCAGAGGGTGCAGGGGATGGGGGTGCGGCCGGCGAGGTATTCGCTGACGAAGGGCCTGACGACTTCAGCTTCGAAGCGGTCCTGTTGATTCACGACGTAGTAGGGGATATCGAGCTGCTCGGCGACGTGGCGCGCGTCGTAGACGTCGTCGATGCTGCAGCAGCGGCCCTGGACGGCCTCGGGCATGCCTTCGTGTCCGGCGAGGCGCCGCTGGTTCCAGAGCTGGAGGGTGAGGCCGATGATGGTGTAGCCCTGCCCGCGGAGCATTGCGGCGACGGCGGAGGAGTCGACTCCTCCGGACATGGCGACGGCAATGGTCTCACTGGTTTGGATTTCGGTGGGCATGGTGGGTATGAAGCTCGCTCTCTCTATTTTCTCATTTTTAGTGATTTCGAGTGTCCGCAAATGAACGATGGGGTTCGAAAGCGAACAGGGTGTTTTGATTCAATGGGCAACAAGCCTCTGAAATCAGCGATTGGTTTTGGTGAACCACGTGCTTTGGTCCTGCGTATCGGCTAGTTAGACGGGAGTGTGAACTGTGATTGATAACCTGCGTTATGCGGTGCGACAGCTTTTCCGGGCGCCGACTTTCACGATAGTGACGATTCTGACGTTGGCTTTGGGCGTTGGGGCGAATACGGCGATTTTCAGTGTGATCCAGGCGGTTCTGCTTCATCCGTCGGGGGTGCAGGATCCTGAGCGGGTGGCGTCGTTTCATGCGAAGTACACGCAGTTGAACCTGCCGATGATTGGGGTTTCGGCTCCGGATTTTGCGGATGCGCGGTCGATGCAGAGCCAGGTGGATGCTGCTGCACTGGTGCAGTCGGTGAGCTACAACGCGACGTTTGATGGGCGGACACAGCACCTGCGCGCGGCTAAGGTGAGTCAGCAGTGGTTCCAGGTGTTTGGCGCGGAGCCGATTGTGGGACGGGTGTTTCTACCAGAGGAGGACCAGAAGGGCGCGGAGCGCGTGGTGGTGTTGAGCTACGCAGCATGGCAGCGGATGTTTGGTGGGCAACACGATGTTATCGATAAGAAGATATTGCTCGATGATCAGTCGTACCGCGTGATTGGGGTGATGCGGAGCGATTTTGCGTGGCCGAAGGGCGTCGAGCTCTGGACTTCGCTTGGATTGGCGCCGACGGAGTTTGCCGCGCAGAACCGCTTCAACGAGTCGTACAACAGCGTGGTGAGGATGAAGCCGGGTGTCACAGTCGCGCAGTTGAATGCGGGGCTTGAGCAGAAGCGGATGGAGGAGATTCGGCGGGAGGGCACGAGCGGATTTACGTTTGGGCAGACGTCGGGGTGGGGGATGTTTGCGCAGCCATGGACGGAGGATGCAGCGGGGGACCTGCGGAAGCCGCTGGTTGCGCTGTTTGCGGTGGTGTTGATGGTGCTCTTGATTGCGTGCACGAATATTTCGGGGCTGATGCTGGCGCGTGCTTCGGCGAGGATGAAGGAGCTGGCGATACGGAGTGCGCTGGGGGCGTCGCTGCGGCAGCTTGCGATGCAGTTTGTGGTGGAGACGGCGCTGCTGGCAGGAATTGCGACGGTGATTGGGGTACTGGCGGGGCCGGTTTTGGGGAAGATGCTGCTGTTAGCGATTCCGCATGATCTGGCGCGGGGCTTCGCGGTGCATATGGACCTGCGAGTGGCTGCTGTGGCGGCGGGATTTGGGCTGCTGGCGGCGTTTCTAGCGGGCGTGGCTCCGGTGGTGCAGTTGGCACGGACGCACAAGTCGCTGAAGCTGGCGGAGTACAGCAAAAGCTCGACGGCAGGAGCTTCGAAGCAGCGGTTCCGCAACGTGCTGGTGGCGACGGAGGTTGCGTTGGCGTTTCTGCTGGTGGCGGGGAGCGGTTTGTTTCTGGCGAGTCTGCGGCAGTTGCAGTCGGTGGATCCGGGCTTCAAGAGCGATGCGGTGCTGACGGGCAAGGTAACGCTGGATGCGACGAACTATAAGGGCCAGGATTTGAAGCAGGTGAACTTTATTCACGATGTAACGGAACGGTTGAGTGCGCAGCCTGGTGTGGTGGCGGCGGCTGCGGTGTTTCCGATGCCGTTTGCGAGTGGAATGTATCCGTCGGCGAGTTTCAGGATTGTGGAGAAGCCGACGGGGCCGAACGATCCGGGGCCGCATGGTGACAAGGGATGGGCGACGCCGGGATATCTGAGGGCGATGGAGATTCCGTTGCTGCAGGGACGGTGGTTCAGCGAGGAGGACAGGAAGGATTCGCCGGCGGTGGCAGTGATCGACGACTTGCTGGCCAAGGCGTATTGGCCGGGAAGGAGTCCGGTGGGAGGGCACCTGCGGTTGGGAGGGCAGGATTCGCCGCCGGTGGAGATTGTGGGCGTGATCGGACATGTGAGGAAGGACTCGCTGGAGGTGGAGGAGAACAAGGGGATCATTTATCGGCCGATGGCACAGCAGCCGGTGGGCGAGGCGGTGTTTGTAGTGCGAACGAAGATGAACCCGGAGGTGATGCGGACGCCGCTGGTGGAGACGGTACGGACGGTGGATTCGCAGGAGGCTGTCTATGATGTTGCGACGCTTGGCAGTTTTGTGACTGACTCGCTGGCGGCGCGGCAGCTGCTGGTGTGGCTGTTGACGATGTTTGGCGGGCTGGCTCTGCTGCTGGCGGCGATTGGGATCTATGGGTTGCTGAGCTCTACGGCTTCGCAGAGGACGACGGAGATTGGGATACGAATGGCGCTGGGGGCGCAGCGGTGGCAGGTGGTTTCGCTGATGCTGAGGGAGTCGCTGGTGTTGATTGGAGCGGGGATACTGGCGGGGTTGGTGCTGACATTTGTGGCGCAGCGGGTGCTGGCGCACTCGTTTGCGGGAATGAATGGAGGGTTGTCGCTTTCGCTGGTGGTTGCGGCGTTTTGTTTGCTGTTTGCGGCGGCGGTTGCGTCGATTGTTCCGGCGCGGCGATCGGCTAGTGTCGATCCGGTGATTGCGTTGCGGAATGAGTGAAGGGGTTTCGCGGAAGATTTGTCCGGCGATCAGTGAAATGGGCCGCAATCATGATTGCGGCCCACGAAAAGAAGGCCCGGGGCTAAAGCCCTCTCTTATCTGCCGGATCTTTCGCAGGGCTAAAGCCCTGCGCTCCCTACGAAAGACAACTATGGCGTTCGGCTAGTGATTTCAGGTGTAGCGACGAATTACTTCGCCGCCGCGACGTGGTGGTTGTTGGGGTACGTGGCTTCGAGAGTGAGGATCTCGTAGGGCTTGATGGGGACGGTGATGGTGTCGCCGGTGAGGTTGAGGGCGGCGCCTTCGGGCTTCTCCATCAGGTTGGTTTCAGTGGCGCTGGTGGCTCCGGGTGGAATGTGGAGTTTGACTTCGGAGGCGGTGCCGGCCCACTCGTACATGCGGAAGATGAGGGCGTCGGAGTCTTCGGCTTTTTTGATGGCGGTTAGGGTGACGTTGGGGTTTTCGATGCCAACGAAGGAGTGTTCGGCGGGGAGCGAGCCGGTGTGGGGGAAGACTTGTTCGGCTTTGAGTGGGTCGTTGAGTTCGTAGCCGCGACGGACCGTGAGGGCTTGCTTCCAGGTGCCGGCGTGGGGGTAGAGGGCGTAGCGGAACTGCTGGCGGCCTTTGTCAGCGACTTCGTCGGGCCAAGTCGCAGAGCGGAGCAGGGTGAGACGGAGGGTGTTGCCTTCCGCGTCGTAGCCAAATTTGACATCGTTGAGGAGGGAGAGGCCTTGCTTGGCATCGCCTAGATCAGCCCAGCGTTGGGCGGGGACTTCGAATTTTGCTTTCTCCCAGGAGTTGTTGCGAGTGGTGGTGCGCTCGATAGAGCCGTAGGGGATTTCGTAGGTGGCTTTGGGGCCGGTGGTGGCGAGCGGGAAGGCGGCTTTCAGGAGGACGTGAGTTTCGTGCCAGTCTATGTCGTTGTCGATGACGACGGAGTCAGCGTTGGCGTCTAGAGAGATGTCCTGGATGAAGTGGGAGTGCTGCCATGTGCGCTCGATGCGGATGGTCTTGCGGAGGGGTCCGTTGGCGATGACCTTGATGGAGTCAAGCGTGTCAATGGGGGTCATCTTGCCGTCGAGGGTGCCAGGGTCGATGTTCCAGGCGTCGTATTGCTTGGGGAGGTCGGCGTAGGTTTGGAGCTGGTTGCCGCAGGATTGCGGGGCCAGAAAATCCCAGACTATCTTCGAGTGGCTATTGTCGTCATCGAGTCTGGTAATACAGCCGGTGCGCTTGTCGATATCGATGCCGACGTAATTGTTGCCGAGGATGTACGAGCCGGCTTTTTCAGCGATGGTGAAGCCGTCTGGTCCGCTGGGGTTCGGCGCGTCCGACGGTCCGGCGTGGAGGACGGTGTAGCCAAGCGCGGGAACGCTTACGCGCGCCAGCAGGGTGAACTGGTGCGTCGCAGTGTCGGCGGAGAGAATCTGTGAGAGCACCGGCTTGCCGGCAGCATCGAGGAGCTTGATGCCGACTGCGCCCTGCGGCAGCTGCACGTTGAATTGCACGGTCTCCACACGGGGCCATGCGAGGGAGTTGAAGACGAGTACGGGGACGCCAGTCTCCACTGTGGTGTCGATACGGGGGTCTAGTGTGTTGAGAGAAGTGGTGGTGATTGTGTGGTCGGAGGCGAAGACTTGTTTGTAGTCGTCCTGGGCGTCGCGGTAGATGACGCCGATGCCGGAACCGGCGGCGAGGTCGTGGAACTGGTTGAAGGTGATTTTTTTCCAGTTTTCGGTGAGTTGGTCAGCGGGGTAGGGGTGGCCATTGAGCCATGCGAGGGAGGCTAGTTTTTCGGCGTCGAGAGTTGCGACTTCGGTGGTGCGCATGCTGCGCTTGTGTTCGGCTTGCGTGGTGAAAACGCCGCGGTGGTATTCGAAGTAGAGCTCGTCTTTCCAGGTGGGGAGACCCATGGCTCCGGTGGAGGAGGTTGGCGGTGGGGTGTAGCCCTGGGCGATTGAGTCGTAGTCCCAGGTGGGGGAGTCGGGGTTGAGGTTCTTTTCTACGTTGGTGAAGTAGCTTTGCGCGGTGTGGTAGCGCATGGTGGGGACTGCGTCGTTATTTTTTCCGGCGGTGATCCACTGGTCGGCCTGATCGAGCATGGCGCGAGTGGGGCCGCCGCCGTGGTCGCCGATGCCGTAGAGGTCGAGCATTTCGGCGGTGCCGGGGTTGCGCTGGGCGGACTCGGCGAAGTCGGCGGAGATGCGGGTGGGGTTGACGTTGTCGTGGACGTAGTCGGTGGGGAAGTAGGTGAGAACTTTGCTGCCGTCGGGCGATTGCCACCAGAAGAGGCGGAAGGGGAGCTGGTTGGTGTCGTTCCAGTGCATCTTCTGCGTGACGAAGTAGTCCATGCCGGAGCGTTTGTAGATTTGGGGGAGCTGCCAGTTGTAGCCGAAGGAGTCGGGGTTCCAGCCGATGCGGGCCGTGACGCCGTACTCCTTTTGGAAGTACCGCTGGCCGACAAGGAGCTGGCGGACGAGCGATTCGCCGTCCGGGAGGTTGAGGTCAGGCTCTACCCACATGCCGCCGACGATCTCCCAGCGGCCCTCTTTGACGCGCTGGCGGATCTGATCGTTCATCTGCGGATATTTTTCGGCGATCCATGCGGTGTATTGGGCAGCGGATTGGCTGTAGGTGTAGCTGGGGTACTCGTCCATGAGTTGCAGGGCGGTGGTGAAGGTGCGCTTGACGACGTCGATGGTTTCGCTGACCGGCCAGAGCCAGGCGGCGTCGATGTGGGCGTTGCCGGCGAGGTCGACGGTTGCCTGGGAGAGGACGGGATGGAGAGTGGAGAGGATGTCCTGCGACTTGCGGAGGGAGGCGTCGAAGGCGGACTGGTCGGCAGCTTCGAGGGCCTTCATGTCGATGGCGGCGACGGCTTCTTCAACTTTGGGGAGGAGATCTTTGCGGGGGGATGGGAGTGCGGGCAGGATGTTGGCCGCGGTGATGCACTGAATGCGAATGTCCTCCGGGTTGGGGCGGGTGGTGGATCCAGTTGCGGAGGCGCTGGGCTCGATCTTGAGGTTGACGCCGGCGAAGGTTTTTTCGTCGACGGTGTGGAGTAGTTTGACGGCAACGAGGACTTTGTCGCCGGGTTTGGCGGGGTCGAAGAGGACGATGGGTTCGAGGTCGTCACCGAGGGCTACGCGGCGGCCGTTGAAGTAGATGATCTCGGGCATGGGGCCGTTAGCGTTGGCGTGGAACTGGAACCAGATGCGGGAGCCGGTGATGTCATAGCCGTTGAGGGTCTTGGGGACCTCGATGACGCGGCGGTACCAGACGGCATCTTTCGGGGCTTTGGCACGGGGCTTGACGAGTGTCCACTCGGAGTCGTCGAGGGAGGGGGATTCGCCGTGGGGGATGTCGCCGGCGTGGAATCGCCACTCGCCGACGGGGAGGGAGTTGAGCATCTCGAGGGTGTGGAGCTTCGCGATCGCGGCGGGGGAGAGATTTTTCTGCTCGCGGATGGGGGTGAAGGACTGGGCTAAAGCGATTGAGCAGACGAGTACGAACGCGACGGGAAGATGTCTTAATTGCATGGGGGCAAGGGTAGCAAATTTCGATGGTGTTCGAGAAATCTTCCGGTCGGGAGATTGCGAAGAGGATTGTCTAACAAGCAAGGCTTAACACGGATTTTCACAGATGACGCGGATCAGGAACAGGCAACGGCAGATTCTTCGACTGCGCGCTTGCGACGGCAATGGGAAAAGCGTTTGCGATACTGCCTGACTTATTTGTGGGGACGCTGGTAGTCTTTCGTGCATGATGAATCTGAGGATACGTGCGAAGGGAGTTTTGGGATTGGTGTGTGTGATGGCTGCCGGGATGTCGCCGTTGGTGGCGCAGAACACGTTGCCGTCGGATATGGCGAGTGGGATCGATGCGGCAGCGGCAGATGTGTTGAAGGCGACGGGTGTACCGAGCGCTTCGGTGGCGGTGGTGCAGGGTGGGAAGGTTGCGTACGTGAAGGCGTATGGGATGGCTCGGCTGCAGCCACCGATACCGGCTGAGGTGGGGATGCAGTATTCGATCGGATCGATCAGCAAGCAGTTTACGGCGGCATTGGTGTTGCTGCTGGTGCAGGATGGCAAGGTGAAGCTGAACGATCCGGTGGGGAGGTATCTGCCGGAACTGACGCGGGCGAATGAGGTGACGGTGCGCCAGGTGCTGTCGATGACGTCTGGGTATCAGGACTTTTGGCCTGAGGATTATGTGATGACGTCGATGATGAAGTCGACCGATCCGCAAGGAATTCTGGATGTGTGGGCGAAGAAGCCGTTGGACTTTGAGCCGGGGACCGACTGGCAGTATTCGAATACGAACTTTGTGATTGCGGGGCGGATTGCGGAGATTACAGGAGGCAAGCCGTTGATCGAGCAGCTGCAGGAGCGGATCTTCCGTCCGTTGAAGATGACGGGGGTGTTCAATTCGGATGCGAGCAGGCTGCCGGCGAACGATCCAACGGGCTATTACCAGCATGCGCTTGGGCCGCTGAGGCCGGCGCCGCAGGAAGGCACTGGGTGGATGTTTGCGGCGGGAGAGTTGGCAATGCCGGCGAGCGATCTGGCGCTGTGGAACATCAGCATGATGAACCGGACGCTGCTGGCGCCAGCCTCGTATGACGTGATGTTTACCGAGGTGAAGCTGAAGAATGGGAAGGGCTCTGGATATGGGCTGGGTTTGTTTTTGGGGACGCAGGATGGGCACAAAACCATCTCTCACGGCGGAGAGGTGTCGGGGTTTGTTTCGCAGAACGTGGTGTTTCCTGAGGAAAAGGCTTCGGTGACAGTGTTGACGAATGAGGATGCTTCGAGCGCGGCGGGTGCGTTGGAGCGGAGGATTTCGTCGCTGGTGGTTGGGGCATCGGGCGAGGTGGCGGTAGCTGAGAAGCGTGCGCTGGCGATCTTTACAGGGCTGCAGGATGGGAAGCTGGACCGGAGTCAGTTGACGGAGTATTGCGATGCGTATTTCACCCAGGAGGCGGTTGACGATTTTTCTTCGAGCCTGAAGCCGTTGGGGACGCCGACCAGCTTCCTGCAGACGGCGGAGGAAAAGCGCGGAGGGATGACGTTCCGGTCGTTCACGGCGAGCTTTCCGAATAAGCAGGTTCGCGTGACGGTGTATGAGATGCCGGATGGCAAACTGGAGCAGTATCTGGTGATTCCATAGAGAAAGTTAGTGTTGTGGTTCGCGCCCGCTTCCGCGTTGAGGTGTGAGGGGCGATGGAGGATAATGGTTGCTAGAAAGGCGGCTTGTTCTCCGGCACGCCTGCGTTGTCCTTTGTTTTCCTTGGCCCATGGGGCTTTTCTTCCTTGGTGATATTCCCAGGAAGGAATGAACCATGAATCTTTGGACAGAATACGAAGGGCGCACTATCGATGGCGCCTTCCCCCTAATAAAACTAATACGGCCTGAGGGTCGCAGTGCCTTTTTCTCCACACCGAATGGCTCGGGTGCGCCGACGGTGATCAGGCTGATTGAGTCGCACTTCGATGGCGAAGACATTCTGGTGCGATGGCGGGGCGTGTCGGCGTTGAACCATCCGAACCTGGTGAAGCTGAAGAAATTTGGCCATGTGGTGGTGGACGAGACACCGCTGGTGTACACCGTGATGGAGACGGTGGACGGGAACCTTGGCGAGATATTGCAGGTTCGGCGGTTGACCGAGGAGGAGACGCGGGAGATTGCGACGAGTCTGCTGGCGGCGATTGAGGCGCTGCATGCTAGTGGATTTGTGCATGAACATGTGGAGCCGGCGAATGTGATGGCGGTGGGTGACGTAGTCAAGCTGCGGAGCGACTGCATCCGGGAGGCTCTGGAGGGCGAAGCAGGGGCAGCGCTGAAGCGCAAGGATGTGCGCGATTATGCGGTGGTGCTGCTGGAAGCGTTGACGCAGAAGAAAACTTTGCAGGAGACGCTGCCTGCGCCGTTTGATGAGATTGTTCGCAAGGGAATGAAGGGCGAGTGGGGGCTTGCGCAGATTGGTGTGGCGTTGAGGGCTAAGGCTAAGGCGCCTGCACAGCCGGTTGCTCGTCCGGTGGAGAAGGCTCAGGTAAAGGTTGAGACGCCGACTGCTGCGCCGGCGCCGGTGGTGGCGCAGGTGCCGGAGGCCAGACGGGTTCAGGTTCCGATTGATGAAGAACAGCAGGGCGGCCGGCGTTGGATTGCGTATGTTGTCGGCGCGATGGTGATCGTTCTTTTGTTGGTATGGTATTTCGCCTCTGGCCGGTCGACAGGTTCGAACGATGCGGCGAAACCGAATGCTGGGGCGACGCCCGTCGCGCGGGAGAGTGAGCCGGCTGCGACGCCTTCGGAGACTAAGCCTGTGCCGGGTGTTCCGGCTACGGCAGTGAGTACTCAGTTACCTGCGGTACAGACTGCCAAGGGGCCGACTCGTGGCACGTGGACGGTGATTGCCTTTACGTATAACCGCGAGGATCAGGCGAAGCAGAAGGCAGCGGAGATTGCACAGGCACATCCGGATCTCATCCCAACGGTGTTCGCTCCGACGGGGCACGGCCCGTTTGTTGTGGCTTTGGGTGGGATGATGAGCAAGCAAGATGCCTTTATTCTCTCGGGCAAGGCGAAGAGAGAAGGAATGCCCAAGGATATCTATGCGCAGAATTATCGAAATCGAGGGAACTGAAATTTAATAAGGAAACGCCTCGCGGGTCGTCGGGAGTTGAAGTGGACGAATCGCGAGGCGTTTGTTTTTAGTTTGGTCGTTTCTTCTCGGTCTGGGCCAGGAAGTCGATGAGGTATTGTTTCCAGACGGTGGCGACGGTGTGGGTACCGTGGCCGCGGGTGGCGTCAGAGATTGGGATGAGGATGAATTTGGCGTGGGGCATCTGTGTAACGAGTCTCTCGGGAATGCCTAGTTCGGGTGGGTTGATGAAGTCGTCGGCGGAGTTGATCCAGAGGACTGGCGCGGTGATGGTGGAGAGCTTGGGCGCGGGGTTGTAGTTGCGCGAGGCGTTGATGTAGTAGATGAAGTCGTTGGCGTCAGTGCGCTTGATGTCGGCGTCGATGGTTTTGTCGACGTAGGCTTCGATCTGGGCGCGGGTGGGGTAGTTCTTCTGGAGTTGGAGCGGAGCGCCGCCGGCGATGACTAAGAGGTCGCTTGCGCCGCGGAGGCCTTCAACGGGTGGCGTGGTGTAGTCGCCGTTCTTCCATGCGGGATCGTTCTTGATGTCCTGGATTGCCATGTAGCGCCACATGCGATTGCGGCCGGCGAGTTCGACTGGCTGGCACGCGAAGGGGGCCAGGGCGTCCATGAAGGTCGGGAAGGTTTCGCCCCAGACGAAGGACTGCATGCAGCCCATGGAGGTGCCGAGGATGAGGCGGAGATGATCGACGTGGAGGCCTTCGAGGAGCATGGTGTGCTGGGAGGCGACCATGTCGTCGTAGTCGTACTGGGGGAATTTCATGCGGAGGCCGTCTGAGGGTTTGGAGGACTGGCCGTGTCCGATGTCGTCGGGAAGGATGAGGAAGTACTTGTTGATGTCGAAAGGTTGGCCGGGGCCGAAGAGGACGTCGGAGAAGATGGGGTTGAGGAGAGAGTGGGCGTTGCCGCCGGTACCGTGAAGGAGCAGGATGGCGTTGTCGGTGTGTCCGGCGGAGTCACGGTGGGGCTTGCCGAGGGTGAGGTAATGGAGGTGGAGCTTCTCGATGGTCTCGCCGTCTTTGAAGTGGAAGTTGGCGATGTCGTAGGAGCCGTCCTGGGTGGGCCATTTGCTTGGTGTGGCCTGGGCGTTGGCGGCTGCGGTCGCGGTCGAGAGGAGCGCGAGGAGGACGAGGCGGGTGATCATGAAGTCTCCGTACTGCAAGTTAGGATTGTGAGTGTGAGACGGATGGCGCTGCGTAAAGTTCTCAGTCTTGCATGTTCTCCTGCGCTCTGACGAAGGCGTAGTTGTCGACGTGGACCCAGCCGCGGTAGGGAAGATTGACGTCGGCAATTGCGAGCAGGACCAACGTGATGAGGAGGGTGAAGGCGAAGACTTGGAGAGCGTGAAGACGGGCGTTTCCTGAGCCGAACATGGAGGCCGAGGCGATGGTGAGAAATCCTCCGATGAGGAGGACGCCCCAGAAGATGGTGGGGAGGTGGTATTTGCTTTGGAGCAACCGGGTGCGGCGGTGTTCGGTGAGCGTGCTGAGTTCGGTGATAGCGTGGTCTTCGGCTACAGCCTCGGATGGCGTGGCTACTCTGACGGACATCAGAGTCTTCCACATAGCTTGATTGATTTGATGGCTTTCTTCCGGTGTCACGCCGCGGGCCATCTCGGGCCAGTCTTGATCGATGACTGCCTGGGCATAGGCACGAGCCTGTGACTGCAACTGGACACGTTGCGGATCGGGCAGCCCCTCGCCGAGACGGTAGATATTGCGAAGAGCGCTGGCTTCGAGATCGACGTTGAGATTTGCGGAGCCGAAGTCCGTCCAAACTGTGTAGAGCATGAAGCCGAGAATGACTGCGTAGGTGGTGCCAATGATGTTAAGCTGCCAGCCGATCAGATCGTTATGAATCTGACGTTTTTCCCGGGGCCAGATGCGGTTGAGTATCGCCATAAAAAGCATCGAGCCGGTCATCGAGAGGACGAGGATGATAATGTTCTGCGGAAAATCCAGCATGAGATTTTGATCTTCTCCGTGCGATGTACAAGATTATCGAATTTCGGCGGATTGCTTTGCCTAAATTTGGCCGGGGGCCGACGGGGCGCTACGCCTTGATCCTGTCTCCCTGGCCCGGGGGCTGGCTGGTGACGAGGATTCGAACGTTGGCGGTGCTTCGGTTGAATGCCTGGTGCCGCTCACCGGGAGCGACCTCGATTCCTTCTCCGGGATGAAGAACGTAGTCGTGCTGCTCAACTTCGAGAGTGAACTCGCCCTCGAGAACGAAGAAAAACTGGCGCGCGTGGGCATGATAATGACGGATCTCGGAGGTGTCCGGGGGCATGAACTCTTCGATGATGCTTATGCCC
>Ga0206911_1158_pt1 | contig 14520 bp, 12 predicted proteins | sample Alteio_BWOrgHeat_74_FD_152956 | JGI IMG/M metagenome (GOLD analysis project Ga0206911, IMG submission 152956) | Enriched cells from forest soil in Barre Woods Harvard Forest LTER site, Petersham, Massachusetts, United States -... | ecosystem: Environmental > Terrestrial > Soil > Temperate forest >...
TATTGCGGCCGCCGAGCGACACGGCCAGGGTATTCTCGGCCAACCCGTAGGCGGCATAAAAACTCTCCGACTGGAGTCCGTAGGGCTGAAATGCTTCAAGAAACCGCGTGAAAGTCTCCGGCTTTACGGGTTCCGCGGCGCACATCAACACCCGAAGCGAACTGAGATCGCAACCTTCCAGACTTTCCTTGGAAAGTCTCCCAGCGCGCAGGCAATAGTCGTAAGCGAAGTTGGGGGCGGCTGTTGCGGTGGCCTGATAGGTTTGTATAGCGTCGAACCACAGGACCGGCCGCTGAATGAAGTCCGTGGCAGAGAAGCCGTACGTCGTGCCGCCTTTTAGCGCGGGATAAAGGTAACACCCGATCAGTCCCATATCGTGATACTGCGGAAGCCAGGATACGACTACCGGCGAGGGATGGTTGATCACGAGCGGACAGGTCTCCAGGATGTTTTCGTGTGTCACCATCACGCCCTTGGGCTCCATCGTTGACCCCGACGTGTACTGGAGAAACAGAATCTTCGAAGTGCCGAGGAAAGGTTCGTCCGAAATTGTATCCACGAAGTCTTCCGTAACGATCCACGGAAGACCGGAAATGTAGTCGACGTCGACGCCGGACGCCGAGACTCCGCTTCTGGTGAGATTCGTCTTCAGAGATGCGTGGTAGTCTTTGCTCGTTAAAATCCCGGACGCGTTGCAATCCTTTGCGATGTGCACCATTTTGTACAGGGCGCTCTGGAAGCCACGAGAACTCGGCGGATAGACGGGCACGGGGATCAATCCGGCGCGAACGCAACCAAAAAACGCGCAGATCATTTCGAGGCCCGGCGGGTAGGCGAGTAGAAGCCGATCCTCCGCCGCGAAACGATGTTGTTTCCGCAAATGTTCGGCAATCGCCTTCGTCCGCCGGAGAAACGACGCGTAGGTGTACCTTTCGAGTGGATTGCCGTTCAGGTCAATGTACGAATAAAGGAGTTTGTTGGGGTGCTCGTCCCCCAGCCTATCCAGTTGGTTTAAGATCGACGCCATAATAGATCAGCAATACCCCCGAGGTTGGATAGAAAAACTCAGTACATAAAAACACTAAACGTCTTGCTGCTCCCTGGGCCCTGGTGAGGCAAAACCGACTGAGTCTCGGAGTGCGGAACTAGAGTGCAGGACGACTTTGAAAACTCATACATAACCGTTCTGTGACTATGCGTCGCTCGGTCCGGTCGGGGCAGGTCACCCCGACGCCAAATAGGAGGCAAGGAAGTCTTGCGGGGCGCCAACGAGCGTCTATCTCCCCGTTCAAAGTGTCTTCGTTCTGTATGATCCATCAATTCACTTATGTTAGCAGAGCCATGAAGCAATACGACGGGTCTTTGAATTCAGTAACGAGGCGCCCCACGCCGGCTACGCCTAATCCGAATTTGCTTGATTCTGCTTAAGTCTTCGCGCTAACATTGAGGTTCGACCTTGTTGGCGGCGGGGCACCAGCTCCGCTGCTGGGCTAGGCCACCGATGCTATCGACCGGGATGCGCCGGACCGATCAAACATGATTGCGGAGGCGTCGGTGACGTCTGAAACCGAAGCGGTGATCACTCTCAAGCCGGACTTGGATGATCTCGCACCATCTGAGGCCGCGGCGCGGCAGTTGGCCGGCGACCCTGCCGGTGTGGCTTCCTTCCCCAAAGTCCTACGGCGCCGCCTCGATAAGTTCTTTGCCGACGGGAACATCTCTCCCAAAGCCGACCGCACGATGTGGATCAAGATCACCGCGGGTCTGGCAGTGCTGGCGGGCAGCTGGATTGCTCTCTACGCGTTCAAGCCGGATTCATGGAAGTTTGTTGCCCTGTACCTTTTGGGCGGCCTCGCCCAGACATTCCTTTTGCTGAACATCGCCCACGACAGCAATCACAATGCCATCTCATCTGTGCCGTCCGTAAACAAGACCCTGAACTATGTTTTCGATGTTTGCGGAATCAACTCGTACATGTGGCGTATCCTCCATCATCGAGGCCACCACTCCTGCATCAATGTCCACGGCGAAGACGACGCGCTTACGGGACGCGGCATCCTTCGGTTTACGCCCCATGAGCCCCGCAAGCCTTTGCAGCGGTTTCAACATATCTACGCGCTGTTCCTGTACGCGCTCTTCTCGCTTGATTATGTCTTCGTAAGGGACTTTGAGTGCTTTTTCTTTCCGTCCCACGACTATCTGAGCCGCACCAGGCATCCGCTGCGGGAATACGCCATCCTCTTTGCGGGCAAAGCGTTCTACCTCGCCTACATGCTCATTCTGCCGGTCGTTGTGCTGGGAAAATCACCCTGGCTAGTCGCTGCGGCGTTCCTGTTGGTCCATTTGATCGTCGGTTTGACCGTATCGCTGGTATTCCAGACCACACACACTGTCGATAGCACGTATTTCCCCTCAGACCGCGGCGAATTTGACAACGGCGTCTATCACATCTTCGCGACCACAGCCGATTACGCGACGAGTAGCCCGCTCGTAGGTTGGCTGGTGGGCGGACTCAACCATCACATCGTTCATCATCTGTGCCCTTTCGTGTGCCACACCCACTATGCTCCACTGACCCGGATTGTGAAGGACACCGCCGAAGAGTTTGGCGTTCCCTATCGCCAACACCCCACCATGACGCGCGCGATCTGGCATCATCTGATACTTTTGAAGCAACTGGGCAACGAAAACTGATTGCGAGCGTTTCGCCCTTTACCTATGACTACCCTACTGCTTCCTGCAAACCACCTGACATCTCTCACCGTTCTGGGCCGGCAGCCTAGCCGCGAGGTGTGATCTTGCCCTCACCTGTACCTGTTGTCTCCCGATTTCGCTCCTTCGTGGATTCGCTCGATATGGTCCGCAACCCAGTGCGGGTCTTGTCGAAGTACACCGAAGGGTTCGGCGATACATTTCGGTTCTATATTGGTGGTCTTAAAGAAGCCATCGTTACTACCGATCCCGCCGTCATTCAGCACGTGTTGAAGACCAATGCGGAGAACTACGAAAAATCCGAGATTCAAGTAAAACGGATGGGACACTTTCTGGGTAAAGGCCTTCTCACCACTCATGGGGAAGCCTGGCGCACACAGCGACGGCTTATCCAGAAGGGCTTCGATCGAAAGCAACTTGATGCTCTGTCCTCGATCATGCAGGACTCTCTCACCGAGTCGCTGCGTGATTTCGACCGGCAAATCAGTGCCGGCCCCGTCGATATCTACCCCCACCTGATGAAGATGACCTTTGCGATGGTCGCCCGATCGCTGTTTGGTGCCAAGCTGAAGGACGAAGACATCGACCTTGTCAGCCATACCATCTGCACGGTCCAGGAATTTATCGTTCGCCAAACCCTTCAGCCTTACCTGAATCCCTGGTTTGCTGCTTCTGGCGAACTGCGCAAACACGAAGAGATGCGAGTCCGCGCTGACAGCATTTTGATGGCGTACATCAAACAACGCCGCAACCAGGAGCCCGGCCACGATCTCCTGCAGACCTTGATGGATGCGCGCTACAGCGACGGCGAAGGCATGAGCGATGAGCTGGTGCTGAGCGAGAGTATGCAGCTTCTGGTTGCCGGCCATGAAACATCGTCGAATGGTCTATCGTGGCTTCTCTATCTTTTGAGTTCGCGTCCTGATTGCCTGGAAAGAGTGACGCAGGAGTTTGATTCCGTGCTGGGCGAAGCGCCTCTGAGTCACGGCGACCTTCCCAAGCTCGAATTCACCACGCAGGTCATTCAGGAGGGCCTCCGCCTCTATCCGCCGTTTTGGATGATCGATCGCATGGCTGTCGCGGACGACCGCGCAGGGGACATCGACATACCCCGCGGATCGACGGTCATTGTCTATGTGTATGGGGCGCACCACGCGCCGCGCTACTGGGAGAGCCCGGAGAGTTTCGACCCGGAGCGTTTCACCAAAGCGAACCAGAAGCTGCAAACGCCCTTCACCTATCTGCCCTTCGGAGGCGGACCACGGGGCTGCATCGGCGGTAACTACGCGATGCTGCAAATCCTCATGATTCTGAGCGTTCTGCTTAGAAGATACGATTTCCAGCTGATTCCGGGCCAGACGATCGAAGCGCGCCCGATGGTCATCCTGCGACCGAGGCATGGAATCCGCATGACCTTCACAGAAGCAGTCGCGCAATAGTGCGATCAGTCAAACTGCAGATGCAGGGTCGTCAATCTGAAATGGGATACGTTTCGAGATACGCGGTTCTCGGGTTCTACGCGCTTACAATAACTTAGGTCGCCCCCAGGGGCAGAACATCATCCGAACAGCCACAGAAGATTGAGTTTGTGTTCTCGGCCAGTCCCTAAACAATTCGTAGAGAGCCTCGGAAGTGTGATCTCCTTCGCTCAGTCGGCAACCAGTGGGACCTGGCAATCTGCGCTTTAATCATCCTGTTGATTTCGGCAGCATTTATGCCTCTGCTTTGGCCTTCGTTTGGGAGTAATGAGTGGGATCGGTGGAATAGTGTTAATCGACAGCGCCCTCTGCCAAAGGCACGTTTCCAGCCGACCATTCATGCGGACGATATCAAATGATCAAATAGCGATTGAACCAGGCTGCGTGTGCTCTTCTGAGAAAGTTCTGCGCCAAGGATTCTCTGGGTGACTGCCAGACCGTGAGCGAGATTGATGATAACCGTGATGAAGTCATCCGGCTTCAATTTTGAAGTGACTTCTGGAAATCGCAAGAGGTCCTTGATAAGCTCACTTCCGTCGCGAAGCTGCTGCCGATGCACTTCAACAAAGCTTTGTCGGATGCGTTCGCTTCGAAGAGCTCCGACCTCGAATTCAGCACGAAGCACGATCCAATCATGGTCCGTCATCAGGTCGGCAATGGCATCCCGCATTTTTTTCAACCGCTTCTTGCCTGAAGGCTCTTCCTTCAGTAGAGACCGGAATACATTCAGGTGGCGCGCCTGTTCCTCATGGATTACAGCGACAAACAGATCTTCCTTGCCATCGAAGTTGGAATACAGAGCGCCCCGAGAATAGCCGGCATCCTCCGCGATCTTCTCCGCCACAGCGCCGCCAAGCCCGTAACGCAGAAAGTGACTGCGTCCTACGGCGATCAAGGTGGCACGAGTCTGTGCTTGGCTCTCCTCGCGGGTGAGCCGTTTTCGTGGTTTTGTGCCATTCAAAGCCATTTGAATCCTTAGCTCCTCCCGATCGTTGGTCTAGCGATTCATTGACTACCTGTATGAAACCTAAGACTCGCTCACAGACGGCGCGAACGTCAGGATCGAAGTTGTGCCAACACGATTCCGAACACAATGAACACTCTGCATCCTGATACGAGGATAGCTTACACTCCTGGGCACTGACGCAAAGATATATATCGAGAGTTACATGCCTAAAATCGACGCAATCTGTGCTGGATCCGAACGTTAATTGCACAAACCTTCAGGCCTCTAAAACAATCGAATGACCACAGCAACCGCAGTGGCCATCATCGCTATGATTGCGAGAACGACATACCACAGGTATGCCATGGGGATGTCTTCCAGGTCGTCTTTCATTTTGGTTTTCATGGTGGCTTCTTAGCTATTACACGTGGAGACTAAACGGCATGACACGCCGGTCCCTGCGAGAAGATCGCAGTAATCTTCAGGCTGCTGGAAATCGAAAGGCAGTCAGAGATGCGCCCACCCCCGGCGTGCCAGCATTACGCCCAATCCGATGCAAACGACTGCCGTTACCCGCAACGTCGGCATATATAGCAATCCCAGCCAAGCAATGTATGCAGAAAGAGCATCCTGTTCGGGCTTCATACAGATCCCCCAAATCCCGAAAGCCATGCAGACCAGGCCCAAAACGAGACAGATCCACTGCTCGATAACAACAATCACCTTCGGCTGAGCGCTTTCTTGTTCGCTTCCCTTCTCCCTCACACGCTGTCCGACACTCAAAGTGCGCTCGCGGCCGAGGTATCCAACATCTTCATGGAGACTGCCGGTGCCGCGATCGTAGCCTTGAACCGGGGATATGACTCTGGTCGTCAATATTCGGCCTATGCCTGTGTCAGCCATCATAGGTTCCTCCACAAACATCTTCCTATACATACAATACGATTTCAGATACAATATGTATATCAAATGATCGCCAATGCTCAGCTTCGCAGAAAGAGCATTGAGTGGAAACGGCTCACAAAGCATTAGATGTGACCGCGGTTGGTTGGGCTCACGTTATTGAATCTGACAACGCTCAATCCGCCGGAAAGGAAAGCGGATGTCAGATGAAGTCGGGAGCAGCCGGCGATGGAAGCCCAGTGTCAACCCCTGGCTGATCGCGGCCATAGTTGCCCTCGCGGCCTTCATGGAGGTTCTCGACACCTCCATTGCCAATGTCGCCCTGCCCCACATTGCCGGTGACCTCGGCGCCAGCACCGATCAGGGAACCTGGGTTCTCACCAGCTATCTTGTCTCCAACGCAATCATTCTGCCGGTGGGCGCCTGGGCGTCGAGCGTCATCGGCCGCAAGAATTTCTTTCTGCTGTGCATCACTATCTTCACCGCGGCAAGTTTTCTTTGCGGTATCGCCCCAACCCTCCCGATCTTGCTCATTTCGCGTGTACTGCAGGGCGTCGGAGGTGGCGGCCTCCAGCCTATGGCGCAGGCCATCATGGCGGATTCCTTCGAAGAAAAGAAGCGGGGCCAGGCCTTCGCGCTCTACGGTCTTGTGGCAGTGCTTGCGCCATCCCTTGGGCCGACAATCGGCGGTTGGATCACCGACAACTACTCGTGGCGATGGATCTTCTACATCAATCTGCCCGTCGGTATCCTCGCGTTTTTTCTGGTCAGCCGCCTGGTCCAGGATCCGCCCTGGATCAAAGCCGATCGTGCCAATCTCAGGAAACTGGACTACATCGGCCTCGGATTGCTCACGGTCGCCATGGCGGGCATGCAGGTCATGCTCGATAAGGGGGAAGAGAACGACTGGTTTGCCTCCAACTTCATCCGCATCTTTTGCCTTCTATTCGTTGCGGGCATGACCGGCCTGATCTGGTGGCAGTGGCGGGCTAAGAATCCAATCATGAATTTGCGGCTATTCAAGTACAAGAATTTTGCTATCTGTTGTTTCCTGATGATTCTGGTCGGCGGCGTCCTGAATGCCGCAACTGTACTTGAGCCCCAGTTCCTGCAGCAGCTGATGGGCTACACCGCAACCCGCGCCGGAGAAGCGCTCGCAGGCGGAGGACTTGCCCTGCTTGTCGTTATGCCCGTGGCAGGAATAGCTACCGGCAAGTTTCCCGCGAGAAACATGGCCGCATTCGGTTTCGCCTGCTTCGCCGGCGCGTTCTATTACACCTCCACGCACTTCACGCTCACCATGACCTTCGGTTTTGCCTCCTGGTTGCGAATTCTTCAGATGTTCGCGATTCCTTTTGCGTTTATCGCCATCACCACCGCGGCTTATGTCGGACTTCCGAAAGAGGCGAGCAATCAGGTCTCCGGGATCATCAATTTCGTTCGAAACGTTGGCGGCAGTATCTTCATTGCCGTTACTGGAGCGATCGTCACCAACCGTTCTCTCTTCCACCAGGTGCGCCTGCAGGAGTCCATGCAGCCCGGCAGTCCCGCCTACGTCAACCATGTCAACGCGCTTACCTCTTACTTTGGCGGTAGCGGCAAAGGGCCCGGACCCGGCCACATGGCAAGAGCTGCTATTTATCAGCAACTCAATCAGCAGGCTGCGGCGCAGGGTTATCAGGACATCTACCGTCTGCTCTCTTGGATGGCAATTGGCATGGTGGTGTGCGCCTTCATTCTAAGCAAGAACAAGCCCGGACAGGGTACCGCGGCGGGAGAAGCAATGCACTAGCAACATACCTCGTACGAAATTGCACTTCTAAAGGCTCCGAATGGTGTGTGAGGCCATAAATGTGAGGCCATAAATCTGACGGACGCTATTTCAATCAGGAGATAAGGTTCATGTGCGATAAGAAAACCAGCTCGATTGTTCACGCTCAGCAGGCGCCTGTCGAACGAGTTGCCGAGCTTATGACGACGGCGGAAACGGAGTTAGCAGCCTTTTACGAGGCAGTATTCAAACGATATGGCCTAAAAGAAGCGAGGAAGGCTGCGCAGGACTGGATGGAAGAATTGGAGATGATGGATTGGCCCGCTGACTGGGCTCTCCTGAACTGGCGTCATGTGACAATCGCCGCTGCCGATTGCCTTGCCTTCAGAATCATCGACCATTCTCCGAGCCGATGAGGGCAACCGACCTCCCATCCGTACTAGACGTGGATAATGGTCAATGCGGAAATTTCGGTAGTCACTGGGGGTCGGGTACTAAGAACCGGGACCAGAGGAATATCCCCTCTGAGATGGTGCGTACAGCGTTCTTGGTGCCCGCGAGACCGCCTTAAGCGGGGACGACCCCAAGTCCAGCGATAAAAACGATCTTCACGCATAGTCTTCTAGCACGCTATCTTGCGCATCACCAGGAACACTTGGATCGTTCCACAGTTTCAGTGTGAATCCGACTCCATCACACACATATTGCAGATTGCGACTATGCCCAAGGGAGGATGACGCAAAGTCACTTGGTCTAATGTGTAAAGTCCTCTAAGTCATTGAAGGGAATGGAGCCGATGAGCGGAGTTGAACCGCTGACCTACTGATTACGAATCAGTTGCTCTACCAACTGAGCTACATCGGCCTTTGCTCTATTCTAGCGGCTTCGCGACGATCCGCCAAATCGCGGCCGGGCAGCCAGGTTATTGCATTGGTACGAATTTGCCGTCGCAACCGAACGCCGGTTCTGCGGCATCGGCGTGAGGCTGCCCCGTCTTCGCCGGCACCACCTTAATATCCGTGCCACTGAAATCAAGATTCGTTCCTAGTGATCCCAACGACACCGTGGCAAAGTGTCCATGCACTTGCGCCGGCGTAATCCCGTCGACCCGAACGCCGTCGAGCGTTATCTCAGTGCGATGGTCATCGTTCAACCCCGCGATCAACACATCGCCCGGCGTCGTGTCGATCACGTTCCGAATCGTGATCGCCTTGTAATCCGGAATCCGGTCACCCGTGTACTTCGGATCTTCGAACCCCTCGGTCGTCTGGTTGGTGTAGTACGGACTGATCGCAATCGGGTTCTTCACGCCGCGCATGCAGATGTTCTGGTACCTCAGGTCGTGAACCTGTCCGCCGCGCGTCACATTGCTCTTGATGCGAATGCCGCTCGTCGTTTGGTCCTCCGTCAATCCATCCACCAGCAAAAAGCTGTCGCCGCTATACGTCTCGCTGCCGATCGACATCCCGTGTCCCGAGTAAAAGTGATTGTCGAGCACACTCATGTGCGTCGTTCCCGTCTTGATGGCGATGTTGTCGTCGCCGTTGTCGATCCAACTATGTGCCACCGTAACGTTGGTGGACGAGCCGGGATCGATGCCGTCGGTATTTCGCGCATCCTGCCCCCTCGTCGTCGGCGTCAGTAAGTGAACTCCCCACGCCGTGAACCCGTTGGTCCCATTTACGCTGACGTGAAAGTTGGTCGAGTTATGCAACGTAATCCGGTAGAGCACCAGTCCATCGGCATGGTTGGCCACGATCATCCGCGGCGTAAAGTAGCGCTCGTTCTTCGGCTCTGCCTTGCGCGACATCTCCCACCAGCTATAGTCCTTGCCCAGAATCTTCGCGTAACCCCGCCCATCGATCACGCCGTCGCCCATGATGCCAACATCTTTGGTATCAACAATACTGATGAATGGCCTGCATCCTCCGCGAGTTGGCGTCGGCCGCTGGGGAGCAGGAAATACCGCCGGCGGTGCTCCCGTCGCAATCGTGCCGCACAACCCAGGCGTCGCACCGGCCTCCTTGGACTCGTAAGCCGCCGCATCGCGCGATCCGAACAGCGTCACACCCTCGTCGATCAGCAACGTCACCCCGGTGCGCATCTCCAGCGGCCCGGACAGAAACGCATTATTGCCGCTCGCCGGCTTCAACTCCACCGCCATACCAGGTTTGCATTTATCCAGCGCGTTCTGAATGCGGGCCGTATCGAGCTTGCCCTCGTCCGCATCCGCAATCTTGTCGCTCACCGAACGAAGCTGCGCGGAAAGCTGCACGCACGATGCGGGAATCTTCGGCTCGGTGACCTGCCGCGTGTCCTGCGCACTGGCCTTCGTCGTTGCCATCGAGAGCAGCAACACAATCCCACCGCTCCATCCGGCCGCCGCGGATAAATCAAATCGCTTCAGTATCATCTGGCCCTACCTCCGTAACCCGCAGAGCCAAACTAGCACACGCGGCGGCGCAGGTCACGGCGTCACAGAGTCCGCGTGCGATCCGGATCATCTCCATCACCGACACTCGGAAATATTAAGACCGCCAGAGACACGAGAGCAATCATCACCTGAAGCAAAGGGTGCAGCGCATGAGACATAGAGTGCGTCTCCTCACTCGGAGAGCCTTTCGATCTCTCCTCACACCTTCATCGGCGCAATCTTTTTCGGCGTGACACCGAAAAGAGATTTCCCCTGTCGTCTCTTCCAATTAAGAACCGTCACAATCCCCCAAAAGTTGTACCAAAACAGCGAAGAGGCCACCCGGCAACAGGGTGGCCTCTTCTTTAGGGAGAATAGTTCCAACGGAGGCAAAGCCATCAGAACTTTCTGGCGAAATACTAAGTTTGGCAAAATAGCGTGTCAAGGCTAAAACTGCCCCCGTGTAAGTCTTTGGTGATCAACTAATTACGGGGGTTACTGAAGCGTAAACATACGCTTCTCGATTCGCTATTTATTCGCTTTAACATGGCCCGACCATATATCAAAGGGCTTCGTATCAGCCGCTTAGCCCCCGCTCTGCACCATCCTCTGTGCAGGAATCGGCCTACGTCTGCTTGGCCCCCGATCCTTCCGGCCGAATTCGAGCCGCATTCCCGCTCAGGTCGATCCGCAAAAATTCGGGCTCAGTCGCCGCCGGTTTACCCTGCATTACCCGTATCGCAGCCCGTGCTCCACCCAAAAAGAGTGCGATCACCACAGCCGCTAAAGCACCCAGGCCGCAAAAAATTAAGATGCTCGTCAGCAGACTAACCGTCTTGCGAATCTCCGAATGAAACTCCAACGGCATCGGTTTGTTCCACGTCAACTGATTCCGCAGATGAATGCTCTCCACCAACTCCTTTGCATCTCCCGCCTTCCACGAACCCGACGTCATCAACACCAGAGGACCCTCGCGTCGCAACAGCACCGTGCCGGCGGCTCCATTCTGCTTGTTCATCTCCGTCACGATCTGACGCCCGTGGTCTCCGGCAATCTGCGGCGTCGGATACAGCAGCATCGTCAGCGTGCCTTTGCCTTCGTACTTCGCGGTTACCACTTCAGCGGCCTTATCGAATCCAATGATCTCCGTTGGCAGCGCTCCACCAATCGCCTGATAACCCACCGGCCCAAGGGCATACTTCACCGAGTCGCGTTCCAACCCCTTCGCCGGCAAATACGTCGGCAGCAGCGGAGGCATTCCCTTCGGCCCACCCACCTTCGGCAGCCCAACCTCTACTGTCTTCAGCAGCGCGGCAGCCGACTCCGGATTGAGCTTCACATTCGACACCACTACCGACACGCCGCTCAACGTCACACGATCCACGCTGTTTTTGCGCAGATAGCTGTACGCAGCATATGCACCCGTCGCGTCATCAAACTGATAAACCGTAACTGTCCCACTTGGAACCGCATCATGCGCCGGACTCTGCGCATTCCCTCGTTCGTAGCGCTTGATCCCATCCTCAATGAGGATCGGCCCATCGGCCCCACTCCATAACGGAGCGCCATTGCCCGCATCATGATCCGGTCCGGTTCGCATCGACTCCGGCAGCAACGGCGCCGGCGGTATCGCCAACACCGTCTTCGCCTCCTGCGCAAAACCAAACGAACCCGGCGCACCCACCAGCAGCAGGCCCACCACTACCAGCGACCACACCCGCATCCGAGAAGAAACTCTCATACTTTGGTCAGACTACACCAGCACGATAACGTAAGCCTAGCCCATCACCAGACCCGCCACTTCCTACGCCCCAGGAACTTCCGCCCCGTTCGCCCCGTACTCCATCTTCACCAACCGAGAAAGACGGCGCATCTCACTTCCTCTCGAACGCAAGATACAGCACAACGCCGCTCAGCAACACCAACGCCCCGAAGCCCGCGATCAGGACCGCGAGACTCCAGTCTGATGTCATCGAACCGAAAGACCAAAGCGTCTCCAGATGAAAAGCCTGCGTCTGCCTCAGACCAGACCACCACGACAACCACCCCAACCCGTGCCGCGCTTGCGAAACAACAAAACCCACGGCGACCACCACGCTGACAATCAATGCAAAGATCTGTGCGCCTTGAATTGGTCTGGCGATCTGCTGCAACGCAGTATTCCGCTGACGCAACTGTGCCCGCCACCACACCACACCCGGAGAGTTCAGCCGCGCACGCCCCTCCGACGCAACCCGTCCTTGCTGAAACGCCTGAGTCACCAGCACAAGATCGCTGCATCTGCTGCAAGCGTCGACATGGGCGCGCAGCTCCGGCCCACAGGCCAGCGGCCAGTGCCCGCTCTGCAACAGCGCGGTAACCTCTCTCTCGTGCGTACACGATTTCAGCGTCATATCTCCGTCCGATCCCCCGCCCCCTGGTCGCGCAAGAAACCAGCAACCTTCCGCCGCGCACGAAACAACAGCAGCCGAACGCTTGCCTTCCCCAGTCCGGTAATCTCCGCAATCTCATGATGCGAATACGCCTCGGCATGGGCAAGCCAAAGCAGTTGCCTGTCCCGCGGACGCATCAACGCCATCGCCCGCCCCAGCATTGCCTTCGAGTCAAGACTCGCCGATCCATCACCCGTCGAAAACAACTCCTCCGGAAGCTCCTCAATCGACGTGGACTTCGGACGACGCCAATGGTCACGCAGCAGATTCGTCGCAATCCGGAACAGGTAGCGCCTGCTGACGATCTCGCCCTCGTCCAGCCGCGACGCACACAGTAGACGAACGTAGCTCTCCTGCATCAGGTCATCCGCCAAAGCCGGATCCCCCGAGACCCGAGCAAGATATGCCCACAGAGATCGAGCCGACCGCTCGTAGAATTGCGCGAACGCATCGTTATCCATCGGCAGTTCAGTCGCCGCCAGGGCAGCTTCGCCGGTATCGATCTTCGGAAGAACATATTCCCAGGTCATATCGAATGTCTCGGTTGCACTCCAGTTCAGCCGAACTCATTGCCCATCTCGCAAATCATCATGCGCCGTTCTCGTCTGCGCCTTATCAGGCATCAGGCCGAGACGGCCAGCCAGCATCCACGTAATACCCGCTGAGATGATAAACCCAATCCCGGGCATTAGAACCACAACACCCACGACCAGCAGCGGCGACGCAATCTCCACAAGGCTGTATCGGAGAGCAAGCAGACCAATACCCAAAAGAGTCAGCACAACTCCAATCTGCAGCGGCGTCAGCACTCGCGCAACCGCGCTGGGAACGCGCTGGTCCCGTTCGAAGTCCACTGGAATCGGCGCCGCTTCAAGGAACCGCTTGCCCGCTTCCGTCCCCATGTAAACGAGCAGCTCCTGATTGCTGCCAAATCGTTCGATCAGTTTTCCATGCGCATCTTTCTGCAATTGAAAGACTCGCGACCACCGCCGGTTCTCCAGAAACACATGGATCAACCACAGCAGCGCCGACAGAAGACACACGAAGACAAGGAACGGTACGAAATCATGCACGAACTCGCGCAAGACCGGCTCGTCATCGCGTGCATTACCGAACTCTGGCCACACTTTGCGTTCGAACGCCTGATGTTGTCGTCCCCGCTCCCCCCTCAACCCGGAGAAGAGATAGAAGTCAGGATTGCGAGCGACCTCCGGATGGCTCTGCAGAAACTGCGCCAACCCGGGATTGGTCCGGCTCACATACTCCTGATTCGAAAGCAGGGACGGATCCCGCTGCACAACCTCGGTCAACGTCGGGCTAAGCCGCAACAACTTGAATAGCTCATCCTGCGTATCCGCCAGATCGCGCTCGGTCGCAACCGGGGTAGTCGCCTCTATCTTTTGCGCAGCCGCCTTGGCAGACTGCGATTGCGCAGCACTTAACCCCGCAAATAACGCAATCATAACGAAGGAGCGCAATGCCCCCGAAAAAGTCCCTCTAAGTTGCCGCATCCTGATATCCCCTTGCTGGAACAGATCTTCAAAAGCTGTTCTGTCCATACAACGAGCTGGCATGGCTTTTGGTTAACAGGATGACCTTGCTTAACAACAATTTTGGGCGCAAACAGCTCTTACTTCGTGCTGGCCCGCTCCGTCGGGGCCCGCGTCCCACTCAGGCCGCCCACATACTTCGCAACACCCTTATAAAGACTCTCCGCCACACGCTCCCGATACTCCGGTTCCTGCAGCTGTCTCGCGTCCTTCTCATTAGTCACAAACGAGATCTCCGCCAGAATCGACGGCATATTCGCCCCAATCAACACCACAAACGGAGCCTTCTTCACCCCACGATCCTTCAGCCCCGCA
>Ga0206911_1160_pt1 | contig 14431 bp, 10 predicted proteins | sample Alteio_BWOrgHeat_74_FD_152956 | JGI IMG/M metagenome (GOLD analysis project Ga0206911, IMG submission 152956) | Enriched cells from forest soil in Barre Woods Harvard Forest LTER site, Petersham, Massachusetts, United States -... | ecosystem: Environmental > Terrestrial > Soil > Temperate forest >...
GCCATTTAAATATTTTATCATTTACGCCGGCGTACTTGGCACGACTATCCTGGTAGCACACCTTTCATATACCTATTTTGAAAAGTACTTCCTGAACATGAAAACGAAATACACGGTCATAAAAAGTGCAGCGACAAAGAATGTCGCAGTCAGTGAATGAGATCAACTAAAATATTACCATTTAGGCATCAAATCGATACTCTGTCATCCTGAACGTAGCCGAAGGGTAACATCAAACAAACAGCATTAAAAATGAAAAAATTTATCGCTCTCTTTCTGCTCATAGTTCAGCTGCCGGTACTGGCGCAGACCAAGGTCATGACCTATAATATCCGCAACTCCCACGCCGCTGATGGTGTGAACGCATGGAACAAAAGGAAAGAAAGTTTCGTGGCCGTGATACGCAAGGTCAACCCTGACATCCTGGGTACGCAGGAAGTACTGCTCAATCAATTGAAGTATTTGAAAACTACACTGAGCGATTATGAGAGCTTCGGTGTAGGGCGAAATGATGGCAAGCACAAAGGAGAACACAGTGCGCTGTTCTTCAAAAAAGACAAGTACGAGAAAGTGCAGGGAGGAAATTTCTGGCTGAGTGAGACTCCCGGCGTACCCGGCAGCAAAAGCTGGGATGCGGCCCTGACCCGTATATGCAGTTGGGTAGAACTGAAAGAAAAAAGCAGCAGTAAGTTATTTTTTGTATTCAATACCCACTTCGATCATAAAGGAAAGATAGCTCGCCGCAACAGTGCAGCATTGATACATCATTTTATCGATTCGCTGGCGGGCAGCAATCCTGTGATCGTGACGGGAGATTTCAACCTCGTGCCTACAGATGCCGGATACACGACCATGGTCGACCAGAGCTATAGAGTGCCACTGAAAGACTCATACACCGAGGGCGCATTGCCATATACGGATTGCGGCTTTGAGGTGAGCAATAAAGACTGCCACAGGATAGATTATATTTTCTCAAGTCCGCAATACACCAAGAGCGACTACATAGTCCATACTGATAACAATGGCAAGTACTATCCCAGCGACCACCTCACGGTGAGCGTGGTCTTGACTTTGAAATAAAGACCCTTCGGCTACGCTCAGGGTGACAGAATTGAGTTTATTTCCGCCATATTTGTAACATGGAAGAACTACACCACGATAAGAAAGAACATACCGAAGTAACCTTGCGTCCTCATGGACCACTTGTTATCCGGGGTGATTTTGAAGTGCTGGATGAAGATGGCAAAATAGTTGCTAAGCAGCCGCAGATGTCTTTCTGCAGGTGCAGGCTGAGCCAGAAATGGCCCTTCTGCGATGGCTCGCATAAGGCTGTGCATTGATAAAAATCTCTACACTCCGCTGCGAGATGGCAAATTGATCGCGGCTTTGATCTTAGCTTTCAGCGCATCCGATATAGATACGAGCGGCAGCCTGAGATGGCTTTCGCATACACTGAGGACTTCGAGGACGTATTTGATACCACCGGGATTGCCCTCGGCAAACATCATATCGGTGACATCTACGAGCGGGTAGTGTAGCGCTCTCGATGCTGCGAAGTCTCCCTTCAGACCTTCACGCACCATCTGGCTGAATGCCTTCGGGAAGCCCTGGCCTGATACAGAGATCACACCATCGAAGCCCAGCGCTAAAAGCGGCAGCGTGATATTGTCATCGCCAGATATTTTTAGAAATTCTTTCGGTGTATTCATCACGATCTGCATACACTGGCCGAAGTTGCCGGAGGCTTCCTTGATTCCGATGATGTTCTTTTCTTTAGAGAGAGTGATGGTGGTCTCAGCGGCCATATTAGCGCCAGTCCTGCCGGGTACATTGTAGAGTAGTACAGGACGAGGTGCAGCAGCGGCTATCGCCTTATAGTGTGCTATAATCCCTGGTTGCGTAGGCTTGCTGTAGTATGGGCTGACAGAGAGGATGGCATCCACTCCATTGAAATGGAAACCTTCGATATCCTTGATGACAGCACGTGTGTCATTGCCCCCGAAGCCAGCTACGACAGGTACACGTCCCTTATTATGAGATATGGTAAAGTTGAGCACTTCGAGTTTTTCTTCCTTGGTCAGTGTAGCCGACTCGCCTGTAGTGCCGAGAGAGACCAGGTACTCGATACCTCCACCGATGCAGTGGTCTATCAGCTTAGCAAGACCATTATAGTCTACATCGCCATTTGATTTAAGCGGAGTCACCAGTGCGACTCCCGATCCTTTTAATTTCTGCTGTATCATTATTTAAATTAGTATATTGTATTATAAGACAAAATAATATTTACAAATAGTCTCTTTTGCTTACTCAAATTCCAAATTTTCAATTAACAACTCAATTTGTTCCCTGCTGATTGAATTAACCTCAGACTTATCGTAGATCGTCAGAAGAGTTACCACATTGTTTTGCACCATTCCAATCAGTTCTGTTTCTATATAACTGATAACCCGTGCACCACCGCTCTTGCCTTTACCTTTGCTTTTGATCTTTAAGCGAATTTTATATGCTCCATTGCCTAGGTCTACACCAATCCGTGGATTGGTTAATAGCTGTTCTTTGAGGTATTCTACATCCTGTTTTATCGAAGGGAATTTTTTATGCAGCCGTTTAAGGCGGCTTAAAAAAAGTTGGCTGCTTACTATTTCAGTCTTAGAGCTCATTCAACGCTTCATCTAAACTCATCATTTTTTTACCAGTTCGTTTTGCCTCTTTAATTTCTCGCAACCCATTGGCAATGTCATTGAGCACCTCTTGGGTTTTCTTTTCTTTTTTGCTGAGCTTTTTCTTTTGTTGGGGAGTAGTGAGCGTTTTAACAATAATTTTTTGTTCACGCTCCGGCAAACTGCGTACCAAATCGATGATCGCTCCGGTTCGGGTATGGTTTATTTCACGAAACATATAAATTAGTTAAGCCTTGTAAAGATACATAAAGTATGCAAATTAGAACCGATGCGTAAGTCATCATTTTTTCCCTTTCTATATTTTGTCATCGTTGCCTATGACCTGCTTTTATTTATCGTAATTTATTTTGTCCAGAAAAGATACCATCTGCTCCAGCAGGTAGTCCAGTGTGGTCTGAGTGCCCATCTGTATCATCAGGTCATAGCAATATGTTTTCTGCTCATCAAAAGGGCCTACGCGATACTTGGCCTTGGAGAGATAGGCTATGTACTCCAGTGGCTTGCTCTCTCCCAGTACGGCAGATATGAGCAGGTCAAAAGGCTTATTGCAAAAGGCGGATACGCGCTCATCGAGTGGTATGCCATACCAGTTGACGGCCTTGGGATTGAAGACCTCGATATCACCTTTGTGGTCTACTTTTTTGTCGTTGATGTATGCGATGATGTCCACCTTTTTGCCTTTGTTCCTGAGCATCTCAGCGAACTTTGTGACCGTGATATCATGGTCCGGATCTGAGGAGTCATAGATGATGCCTACGGTCTGTGCATCCTTCAGATTCGTGATGGTCCTCCTGGGCCTGTCGCTCCCCCGCTGTTTGAGTACACTTCTGTAGAGGCTGTTTTTTATCCGGTCTAGTATATTCATTACTCTGTAGTATCAGTGTGATAGATGCCGATATTGGAGTATCGTGCTATCCTTTTATTGATGCGCTCTTCGGCACTTAGTTTTTTTAGTTCTGAGAGGTTCGCTATGATGGCAGCTTTGAGAGTGGCTGCTGCCTCCTCCGGAGCGCTGTGTGCACCACCCGGCGGCTCCGGTATGATGCCATCTATGATGCCCAGTGCCAGCAGGTCCTGAGGTATGGGCTTGAGCGCCTCTGCAGCCTTCTCTTTAAACTCCCAGCTGCGCCATAGTATCGATGAGCAGGACTCGGGAGAGATGACGGAGTACCATGTATTCTCCAGCATGAGTAGCTTATCTCCTATGCCGATGCCGAGCGCTCCGCCCGAGGCACCTTCGCCTATCACGATACAGAGCACGGGTACTTTGAGAGACACCATTTCTATGAGGTTTCTCGCGATAGCCTCGCCCTGTCCGCGCTGCTCTGCCTCCTCACCCGGATAGGCGCCGGGAGTATCTATGAGACACACGACAGGCTTATTAAATTTCTCCGCGAGCTTCATCAGGCGCAGTGCCTTACGGTAACCCTCGGGGTTTGCCATGCCAAAGTTGCGGTACTGGCGTGCCTTGGTATTGTTGCCTTTCTGATGCCCGATAAACATGACCGTCTCGCCATTCAGCTCTCCAAAGCCACCTACGATGGCCTTATCATCCCGGAAAGAGCGGTCGCCAAACATCTCGATAAAATTGGTTGACATCTGCTCTATGTAGTATAGTGTATAGGGCCTGTCAGGATGGCGCGACACCTGTATCCGCTGCCAGGTAGTGAGGCTGGAGTATATATCGATTCGGGTCTCATGCAGCTTAGACTCCAGCTCAGCTATACTCGTTTTAGGGCGGGTCAGGTGGACACCATGCTGCTGATGCGCTATCTGCTTTTGCAGTTCCTCTATGGGTTGTTCGAAATCCAGAAAATTCATAATCGCTGGTAATGGACATCAAAAATAACTATTTGAGGCAAAATGACAGCCTATGTGATATTATAATCTATCAGCCATCAAGTAATATCTACAAGCCCATGTATTGCAGGTATTCGTAGGATGAGTAGTAACATAATGATTATCATAAATGTCACACTACCTGAATGCCGAAACATTCCCCCTCTTTACCGAATCTATTCGCGTTTCACTTTATTATGCTCAATATTAGCAGTAGCAAACGTAGAGCGGTACTAACAAAAAAATAAATCATTATAAAAAAGTACGGGTGTACAAGCCCCGAATAAACTTTCATAATTTGTATTTTAGGTGGATTAGTGGTGGGATCGAAAGGTTCCGCCATTTTTTTTTAATATTGTACAAGATGACCGATCAAACCCGCATGGTGACAAGTGCCTGTAGTTTCACCTCTGCGCACTAAAGAATCAAAAATGAACAAAAGAACAATCCTACTCTCCCTACTGATCCTCGCAGCTACGTCATTCACCTATGCTCAAAAAATGGTCCTCAGCTCAGTATGGCGCGACTCCGTGATAGCTATAGATGGCAATCTCGCCGATTGGGACCAGCCCTTCCGGTATTTCGACAGCAAGTCCAAACTCCAGTACAGTATAGTCAACGATGACAAGTATATTTATATATCTGTCAAGACCAACGATGAAAAGGCCGAGATGAAGATCATGCGGGCGGGGATGGAAGTATGGTTTGATGTGACGGGCAAGAAGAAGGACATCGCTACGGTACGCTTCCCGATCAGGACCGACTCAAAGCTGGATATGACCACTGATCCCATGGCGCCTGAGCAGCAGATAGTGGAAAGGCCTGACGTCAAAAAGATGAAAGTGGACTGGAATGAATCTACCAAAGAGGTCCACACTCAAGGTTTCAAAAATGTACCGGCCAAATGGTTCACAGAGACAGATAGCGGGCGATACGGTATCCAGGTGGCTGTCAGCTGGGACAGATATGATGCGATGACCTACGAGCTCCGGGTGCCATTCAGCGCCTTCTACAAGGACTCACTGGCTGCATCAGACACCCTGCATCCCATCAGTATAGGCATCAAGGCCAATGCCATGGACTTGCCCATGATACCCAGCAATACCGGCGCTGATGTCACCGGCCCCGCTGGCGGCGGTATGAATACTATGAGCAATGGCATGAGCGGCCCCGGTGGTATGCCTAATACAATGAGTAATAACCAACGCCCCCAGACCGCCTCGGCACAGCCTACGCTGGCCATACCCAGAGGAGTAGCTGATATGGGCATCGCCCTGATCGTCACTATGAAACTGAAGCTGGCATACAAATAATGACTCCCCAAACCCCTGAAGGGGGCTTAACCAGCCTTTGTATTTAAGCCCCCTTCAGGGGGTTTGGGGGTCAACCAATGTTAAGGATTTAAATTTGTTTTGGACACCGTAGAGGCAATTTAGATTTTTCTAATTATTTTATAATAAATAATATACAAATTATTAATTATATCAATATAATAGCCATCAATGTTACCAATTTATTAAAACTAATGTACTTAAAATATCATGTTTGATAATATATTGTCATATTTGATAAGTTTTACTATCTTTGCCATATGGTCATCAGCAGCAAAAGGAAACTTGTTGAGTTCTATGAAATAGACTGTAAAACTATATAACATGAAAAGCGAAATATCAAAAAAGGAATTTGAGGCAGCAGAAAAAAAGCTGAATGACATACTGGCTATTGCTACTGACAAAGGCGGCTTTGATTTCCTCTCCCAAAAGGAAAAAACAGCCCTGGCCCAATACACCCAAATAGTAAAAGCCTATGAGGACATACACTACTCCATCCCTATGCCTCAGACCATAGAGGGGCTTATCGGTTTGAAAATGTACGAGAAGAAACTGAAACAAAAAGATATTGCTAAACTACTGGAGACTACCGATACCAAACTCTCCGCTGTCATGCACCGCAAAAGAAAACCCAATGTCGGTTTGCTCAAAGCCATGCACGAGAAACTAGGAATAGATGGAAATCTACTCCTGAAGGTGGTGTAGTACTCCCATGACCGTGGTGCGTGTATCCATCCACACAAAAACGAACTTTTTTCCTTTCATCGCATACGATTTTGCAGTTTTTTCTCCACAACCATTTAAACCTATCCTTTTCTTTTTGTCTAATTGGCTGCCTCGATATTATCTTCATACCGGCCACTTGTTAAAAAGCACTCTGGCTCATTGATTTATGAGCTTTTTACACCTATTTTTCTACATTTGTCACCCAACTAAATCAATTCATCATTATCAAACCAAATGCAATGAAAAACAGTTACCTGCGTACACTATTTCTGATCATATCAGTTTTGTCAGTACAGTTTATATCAGCACAGTGTTTTACCACTCCTACTAACCTGTCCGGCACCAATTGCCAGGGTACTACATACACCGGCAACGGATTTAATGTCCTCACTGACTCGGCCGGTCTGCATACCTACTACGATACTATACCGGTCACTACAGGCCCCTCCACAGGCTGCGATAGCGTAGTAATACTCCAGCTCAATGTCACAGCGATCGCCTATACCGATCTATATGATACTATCTGCTCTTCGCAGTTTCCTTATACCTGGAATGGCTTTGTATTTAATGGCCCCGGCACTAAGAACGATACGCTGTCTATATCCGGCACGACCTGTGATAGTATAATCTTGCGTCACCTGGCATCGCGGGCTGTGACGGGCTACGACACATTCCCGCTCACGGTTTGCGCTACAGGCAATGGCTATAATTTTTATGGCACCAATGAAAGGCGGACTGGTGTATATTATCACACAGGCGGGCCTGTGCCCGGAGGATGTGTGGATAGCGTGGTGGCGCTCCATTTGACATTATTCAATGGCGGCGGAGGCCCTCCTACTGCGGTGACAGTTTGCGCTTCCTCATATGATTTCTATGGCACCACACTGACCACAAACGGCACATACAGCGATACAGTAAAAAATATCAGCAACTGTGACAGCGCGGTTATCAATATCACATTGACCCTAAACAGCCAATACTACCGGCCTGCCACTATCAATGGTACCTCATGCGGCGGGACGCCTTTCGTATGGCGGGGTATCTCATATCCCGGCGGCGGCGGCGGACCTGGTGTGAACTATTATGACACTATTCTAGCCACCAGTGGCTGCGATACTATCTATACTATCAATGTCAGAAATGGATTCTCTCCTACGGTCACCGTCAGGGACTCATTCTGTGCAGGGTCTACATATACCTATAGGACCTATAGCTTCACTACTGCAGGCAGGGATACAGTGACCCTACCTGCATCTACAGGTTGTGATACTACAGTACACCTTACCCTGACATACCGGGTGGCTCCGTTTTCCCTTTTGGTTGACTCATTCTGTGATGGCGCCAGCTATACATACAGAGGCCATACTTATACAGATTCCGGCCTGCATTTTTTCACTGTACCATCGTCTGCCAGTTGCGATTCAATCATAGAGGTTTATCTCAGCTACAAATCCGCTCCAGTGATCAATATAGTTGACTCATTCTGCCAGGGCACTTCATACAGCTACAGAGGCAATACATATACCACCGCAGGTGTCCACGCTATCACAGTCGCAGCACCATCAGGCTGTGACACCGTGATAAATGTCCATCTTAGCTATACCGTGCGGCCTACTGCCACGATCACCGCTATGATATGCCAGGGGACATGGTATTTCTATGATGGCGTAGATAGTTTCAATACGAACGGTCTTCATACTTTCACAGTCACTCATCCGGGCCAATGCGATAGCACGATCCGTCTTACACTTACTGTCACAGCTTTACCGCGCCTGTTCGTACGTGATTCATTCTGCCAGGGCACCACCTATTATTACAAAGGTGACTCGTTCACTACTTCGGGCACTCATGCATTTAATATCCCTGCATCAGCAGGATGTGATACTGCCGTCACCTTAAATCTGACATACAAGGTCCCGGATACCATACCTGTCATCACTACAGCAGCAAATGTACTGACTGTTAATCCTCTCGTACCTACTATACAGTGGTATCTGAATGATACCGCTATCACGGGGGCCACCTCTCAGACTTATGTAGCTTCCCAGAGTGGTGTATATTATGTCATCACACAGGCTACAGGTGCATGCCCCGGTATATCTGCCAATGATACAGTGACCGGAGTAGGGATCGCAGAAGTATCCGGCTCGGATATGTTCACGATATATCCCAATCCAAGCCGCGGTAAGTTCACTGTCGAAACACTACGATACTCAGGTACAGAGATCACCATCTATGATGTAGTGGGCAGGATAGTATACCAGAAACAAATGGCGGGCAGTAAGGAATCCATAGATATGGGCGCTGATGCAGGAGGTACATATTACCTGGTGATGAGAAATCAACAGTTTACAGGATACAAACATTTTGTAATTACGCAATAACAGGCTATTTTTAAGATGTTGTTTAGACTTAATAATAGCGCTTGATAAATAAATGTCATCTCGTAGCGCCTCGCGGAGAAATCTTTGACTCTGACTTCAAAAGATTCCTCCATAGAGCTTCGCAGACCTACCTGCCGGTAGGCAGGATTACGGAATGACATTTTTGTTTTAGAGTGTACATAAAAATCAAAAGCTTAAACAACTTATACAACAAAGGTTCCATTCCCCGGAATGTGAGCTTATGCAAAACCGGATCATGCTAACCCCTACCACTACCCTTATACTATATCTGTTTCTTTAATAATGGTATGCAACTTTATATTAAATCAGTTCCAGGTCGCGGCGATGATATTTTAAGGAATATCAAGGTGCTTTTGCAGCGTGGTATCCGGAATTTATTTTTTTTATGCTTCTTTTTTTCTGCATCTGTCCATATCGCAAGCGGTCAATGTACTAATGCGGATTTTTCAACCGGTGATTTCACAGGCTGGACGGCCACTTATGGTAATTCTTATACATTAGGTACCTGTCCTTATTCCTATCCATGGCAATTTACCGGATTCCTTCAGGGGCCTTTGAATTCCCCATCTAATACCACTGCGGCCGAATACTGCCAGGTCATCACATCTACGGCCGGTGGTGATGAACCCTTTCTGGCAGCAAACGGCATCAACATTCCCGTGGCATATCCCGGTGGCAGCGGCTACTCGGCACGGATAGGAAACACCTGGCCTAACACGGGCAGGAATGGAGGAAATACGCCCACACCTGATGCCGAATCGGTCACATATACCTTCAACGTCACCACCGCCAATGCCGGATTTACTTATTATTATATGGTGATCCTGAATGTAGGCTCCGGCCACGCAGCGGCGCAGCAGCCTTACTTCCATATTTTTATGGTCAGCGCTACAGGAGATACCGTTAATTGCGCAGCTTTCAATGTCGATGCTACCAGCGCTGCTATTGTAGGCGGTTTTGATTCTCTGCAGGATGTGACCAGTCTGGCTGCGGGCCAGGTCTTCTACAAAGACTGGACACCGGTTTACATCCCCCTCACGAGCTACATCGGGCAGACCGTATCCATTACTTTTGTCACCAGATCGTGCAATCCAATCCAGGGCGGCTGTCCGAATGGTGAGGCCGGTGTACATTTTGCCATAGCTTATATCGGTGGGCAATGCAGCGCTATCCCTATCACCATGACCGCTTTGCCCAGTAACACATGTGCGACCAACGGATACGTGCTGACTGCTCCGGCGGGCGCTGCTTCATACTCCTGGGCCGGACCGGGCATTGGTACCAATACCAACCAGTCAGTGACGGTGACTCAGTCCGGAGTGTTCACAGTCACTATGAAAACATATGGCGCGAATCCATGCACCTATAGCCTGGATACTAATTTAGTTGTGCCCGTCTATATTGCCCCTTCCGCAGGCCCCGATCAGACTACCTGCCAGTATAGTACTGCCACCACTCAGGCTACTCGCACAGGTACATGGACCATCATGCCCGGCAATCCCGCGACTACTACCTTCGCAAACCCCTCCTCTCCTACTACGGTCATATCGGGCTTCTCCGTGGTAGGGCGATATAACTACATCTGGACCACCACTACTAATTGCGTAGACACGATGAGTATTTTCGTGACGGCTAAACCGAATGCAGGGGCCGATCAGACTACCTGCCAATACTCTACCGCCACGATGGCGGCCACCGGCACAGGTACATGGTCAGCGCTATCGACCAATCTATCTGCTACCACCATCGCTACACCCACTTTACCCACCACGAGTATCAGTGGCTTCACCTCAGCAGGTACATATAAATTCATCTGGACAAACAATGGTTGCACCGACACCGCCAATGTGGTCGTCAAGCCTAAGCCCAATGCAGGCCCCGACCAAAACAGTTGTCCTTTCTACACAGTGACACTGGCGGCGACAGGTGCCGGTACATGGACCATATCAGGCGCGAATGCTGCAGTCACTACTATCGCAAATAGCACCTCTCCTACCAGCACAGTCACTGGGCTCAGTACTGCAGGAACTTATAATTATTACTGGACCACAAACGGCTGCGCAGATACAGTGACCATCACTGTCAATCCAAAACCAAATGCAGGCCCTGACGAAACTACCTGCCAATATTCCACTGCCACCATGGAGGCATTAGGTACAGGTACATGGAGCGCTCTGGCGGGCAATCCCGCCCCGGTCACTTTCGCCAATCCAACCTCTCCTAATTCATCAGTGTCAGGATTCACCGTACCCGGCACATATACTATGCTCTGGTCGGAGAGTGGATGCAGTGATACAGCTCTGGTCACTGTCATCGCCAAACCACATGCAGGCCCGGATCAAAATACTTGTCTGTTCTTCTCTGTGACGATGGCGGCTACAGGCTCAGGTACATGGACCGCACTATCTATCAATCCCGCTACCGCTGTCATCACCACACCGGCATCGCCCACTACGGTGATCAGCGGCTTCAATGTTGCCGGTGCATATAGCTTCGTATGGACGGTCAACGGATGTACTGATACCGTCCTCGTCAATGTCAATACCAAGCCCAATGCAGGACCGGACGAGACCACCTGTCAATACTCCACTGCTACGATGCAGGCTATAGGCACGGGCCTCTGGCTGGCTGCACCTGGCAATCCCGCTATGGTCACTTTCGCTACTCCATCATCTCCTGTGACTTCGGTCTCGGGCTTCATTGTACCGGGCACCTATATGTTATTCTGGTCAAATAATGGATGCAATGATACCGCTCTGGTCATAGTCATCCCCAAACCAAATGCAGGGCCCGATCAGAATATCTGTCTCTATACATCGGCTACGATGGCCGCCACAGGCTCGGGTGCATGGACCGCATTGTCTACTAATTTTAATCCGACAAATATTATCACACCCGCATCGCCGACTACTGTGATAGATGGTTTCTACAGCAGCAGTACTTTCTACTACATCTGGACAGTAAACGGATGTACTGATACTACCGGAATAAGTGTCAACCGATCCAATTTCACTCCGCTGGACCAAACCATTTGCCAATATTCAACCGCCACATTGGGGCCTGATACTTTAGGCAGTACTATGCTGAGAGGAGATCCGGGCAATCCTGCCGTTGTCACTTTCGATTCAGTACCGGGTACTCCTTTCTCGAGTGTAGTTATCTCTTGGTTTACTGTTCCCGGCACCTATACTATATTATCGACCATCTACGGATGCCTGGATACAAACTATGTGAGCGTCACCGCGAAACCCGATGCAGGTGCTGATGTAGGCTTCTGCATGCCGGGCAGTACTACTATCAATGCAGTCTCAGGCCCGGGACTATGGACAGCGGATGCCGCTAATCCGGGTACCAGTACTATCGTATCACCATCGAGTACCTCTACTGTGATCAGCAATACCAGTGTCTTCGGCTATTACAATTATATATGGACTGTCAATGGCTGCGCTGATACTATGCAGGTGACAGCATACCCCACCTCACCTGCCGGCCCTGACCAGACTACCTGTCAATTCAGTTCTATCACCACCGCCGCTTTCGGTCATGGTACATGGATACCACTTTCTAATAACCCCAGCACTGCTGTGATGGGCAGCACCAGTGCAGATACTACTACGATATCAGGCTTTGATGTGCCGGGCACTTATGGCTTCGCATGGTTGGTCAGTCCGTGTACGGATACGCTCTATGTGACTGTCGTCCCTAAGCCATACGCAGGCAGCGATCAAACCATTTGTCAGTTCTCCACTACTACTCTCGGAGCTACAGGTGCAGGCACATGGACAGCCGATCCGAGCAATCCATTCCCCGTAGTTTTTGCTAATCCCAATGACCCGATCACATCGGTGACCGGATTTAATAATTACACTGACTATAAACTGTACTGGTCACTGAATGGATGCAGCGACACGGTAGTGATCCATGTCAATCCTAAACCGGAAGCAGGGGCTGATGAAACCACCTGTCAGTATTCAACCACTACGCTCGGAGCTGTCACGGCCACCGGCAGCGCATGGACAGTGGAAGCGACCAATCCTGCTGTACTGACCATCACTGATGCTACAGACCCGACATCATCTGTATCGGGCTTCACTGTACCGGGTGCATATGCACTATACTGGACCCTGACCGGATGCGCTGATACTATGCTGATGCATGTGACAGCTAAACCGGATGCGGGGCCGGACCAAAATATCTGCCAGTTTACTACTGCTACACTGGCTGCTATCGGTATCGGCACATGGTCATTATTACCATCCAATCCATCTGTCGCCACGATCACAAATCCAGGTACATCCGGCAGTACCGTCACCGGGTTAGACTCTGTGGGCACCTATGGTTTCATATGGACCGTCAATGGCTGTACTGATACGATAAATATATTCATACATATCCAGCCTGTCGTATCACTCAGGGATACTGCCATCTGCCTCGATCAGAATGCGACACTTGTGCCCATTGTTTTTCCGACAGGAGGCACATACCTCTGGAGTACTACTGAGACGACTTCATCGATCACAGTCGCACCTGCGGACACCACAGCATATACATTGGCATATACTTTTGGCATCTGTACCACGACGGTCACAGATACTGTCATCATCAATCCGCTCCCTACAGCTACCGTGTCTACTATCGCCTCAGTCTGTACCACCGCTAATGGTATCGCCATAGCACATCCCGCCGCAGGCGTACCGGGATATACATACTCATGGAGCGAGCCGGGAGGTACACGGGATTCACTGACTAATCTTTTACCGGGCACATATCAGGTCACAGTCACAGATATCAACCAATGTACTGTGACTGCTTCCGCTACTGTCGCACATCAGATCCCTGACATCATCGTAAATGAAGTAAGCCAACACAATCTGAAGTGCTTCAATGACGGCACCGGAGATCTCTATATCAGCATGACAGATACTGCTAGAAACACAGGAGCATATTTGTATAGCTATATCTGGAGCGGTGGCGCAGGTACAAATCAAAATCTCATCAACGTACAGGCAGGAGGATATACTGTCACCGTCAGTGATCAGTTCGGCTGCACGGGCACATCATCATATACACTCACACAACCGCAGGCCATCACCGCATCTACATCAGTGACTAACCCGCAATGCTTCGGATATAGCAATGGCAAAGCTGATGTCAATCCCGCCGGAGGTAGTGGCGCATATCACTACCTGTGGAGTACTACTCCTGCCCAAAACACGCAGCAGGCTACAAACCTTCAGGCAGGCATGTATACAGTATCAGTGACAGATGACAGCGCCTGTGTCACGAGATTTATAGATACGCTCATCGATCCACTGGCTATCACATTCGGTAGTCCCGTAATCACAAACGCCAGCTGCCTGAACATAGCCAACGGTGTGATACAGGTCGTCCCTCAAAATGGGATAGGCGCTTATACATTCCTGTGGAGCAATGGTAAAACAGGCAACCC
>Ga0206911_1146_pt1 | contig 14293 bp, 11 predicted proteins | sample Alteio_BWOrgHeat_74_FD_152956 | JGI IMG/M metagenome (GOLD analysis project Ga0206911, IMG submission 152956) | Enriched cells from forest soil in Barre Woods Harvard Forest LTER site, Petersham, Massachusetts, United States -... | ecosystem: Environmental > Terrestrial > Soil > Temperate forest >...
CCGATACAAATGCCTTTGATAGTCACCTTTTGGCCCTTCTTTAGTTCGCTTATCAGATTGGCATCGGAGAATTTACATAATACCTGAGAGGTATTACTCTTGCTGCCGGTGAGCAGCGTGATCCAGTTGAGGCCCTTATGTTTTGTACTTTTATTGATATGTACCGCTTTGACCACTCCCTTTACAGTTATTGTCGTACCCTTATACTGCTTAGTAGCCCTGGCCGGATCAGCATGAAATGATGAATCAAGTATCACTGCACTGATCACTGATGAAGTAAGGCTGTCAGGATGTACCGCTGTTTGTACATGTGTGGTATCAGATTGTGTAGTTGATTTTTCGGCATGCTTACTGTCACATGATGTAAAAAAAACAGATGCTGCTGCGATACATGATATCAAGAATATGTTCTTCATGGCTTCGGGTTTTGTGCAAACCTATAAATTAATTTGCTTCAAAGGTCAAGATATAGATATTTTATTGTCGTTTGGGCTATTATATCTATTTAGTGCTAGTGCTCTAATTCCTCGAAAAAAAATATAGAACTAAGAAATGATTACCCGTTGCAGGTCTTCAGGCACATCGATAGATATACTTTCATACTCAGTGATAGCAGTTCGGATCATATACCCATTTTCGAGCCATCGGAGTTGCTCGAGGCTTTCTGCCAGTTCCAGAGGCGAGGGAGGCAGTTTGACTATTTTCTGTAGCACATCGATAGTGTATCCGTAGATACCCATATGCTTATAATAAGTAGGTTTGGCATCTGTATTCTTGAGATATGGTATCACACTCCTACTGAAGTATAAAGCCTCAAGGTCTTTATTGACAGTGACCTTCACGACAGATGGTTCATCCAGTAGTCCCTGATCGTTGCAGACCTTGATCAATGTACCTATCTGAAAATCGGGATATTGAAAGAGTGATGCCAATGTATCAATCTGCTCAGGATAGATGAACGGTTCATCTCCCTGTATATTGATCACAGCATCGGCGTTCAAAGCGGCGGCGGCCTCAGCACATCGTTCAGTGCCGTTCAGATGATGCGGAGATGTCATGATAACCCTGCCGCCAAAAGAAACAATCTCATCATAAATGCGCTGATCGTCTGTAGCGACAACAATATCGGAGAGAGACACAGCTTTTGTAGCCTGCTCATACACCCTCCTTATCATAGTTTTGCCTCCTATATTTACCAGAGGTTTCCCCGGAAAACGCGTGGAGGCAAAACGGGCAGGTATGATGCCTAGTATATTCAATGATTTCTTACTTGACCACTATGAAGCGGGAACTTGATATCATTTTTCCATCGTTACCGCTGAACTGTATAATATAGAGTCCATTGGTAAAATTGGTCAAATCGATCGTTGCATTGGCATTGAAGCTTTCGGTCTTCATCACTTTGCCCAGCATATCATAAATGTGCAACTCGGATACTAATGGATTAGCAGTGACGACATATAGCTTATTGCTTGCAGGATTAGGATAGATATTTGTTTTGCCCTCAGCAATCTCGCTGATACCAGCAGGAGGTAATACTAATACTTTTGACTTGCCATGCGAGTGAGGCCCCGTTCCTACAGACTCGACATAGGTGAAACTATCAAGGCCGAGATAGCCTGCATTAGGTGTGTAAATGATAGAATCTCCTGAAATGACAGCAGTACCATGCAGTGGCACAGAAACTGAGTCAAGCGTCAACGGGCTGGCATCACAAGATGAATCATTGGCAATGACTCCTATGGTCACAGCAGTGTTCATGTGAGTGTGTGCTGAGTCATTGACCGGATAGGCTATGCCGTAAACTATAGTGCTACCGATAAAAAGACTATCTGCCAGTAAAGTAGAGCCTATATGCTGTCCTGTAGGAGCAGTAGAAAAGCCAATGACATTATTGATAGAATAAGGGTTGCCTGATGATAAGGTATAGACCAGTGTATCCGGCAGAAGGCAGTTCTGGTATACAAAAGGAGCTTCAAAATATGAGAAATTCACATCAGTTGTGCTACGTGTATACGTCGCCGTAGCTACTACCGTAGAGCCCTGACGAAGTACAGCTACGACATAGGCACTATCACCACCTACCGGAGCAAATTTCAGGTATCCACCGATCTTTCCCACTCTGCTTGATATCGGTATTCCTGCACCTGGTAGCAATGCCGGATTGAATACTGTACCTGAGGTGACAATATTTGTCAGTGCAGTAAAGTTAATAGGAAAGGAACCACAAACTACGAATCCCGGACATATGAAATTAAGAGGAAGGGAGCCTACTCCAGGCACTCCTGTGATCACAGCATAAAGACTATCACTCCTGAGCTGGATAGATGATGAACCCGAATAAGCGGTGCCACTCTGAGAGATCAGTGTTTTATGGTGGAAGGTAGTTGTATTAGTTAATGCATTAGATGAGGTCCAATTGACAGGGCTCGGACTGTAGGAGGTGTCATAAAGAGTGGGTGTGACCAGCGTAAGTACCAAATAATTTGTATCTGTCACCCATGTTTCAAAACCATTATTGGGAAGGACTTGAGCCCATCCGGTAGTGAAAGACCCCAGGCAAATAAGTAATGTAAAAAGTACTTTGTTTCTCATTGTGTTTAAAATTTATGACGTAAATATAATTTTTCATTCTCATTTCACCTCATGAATTTACCATTTTTTAAGCATTTATCTATGAGCGACAGGAGGGATTGCTATATTAGCAATACCAAACTATAAAATCGGTGCATGTCCATATCCATTACCAATATAATCATCGCCATAAATGTGATAATCTCATTTGTCGCCTTTCAGGATGAGAATGCATTTTACAAGCTTTGTTTCTGGCCGGAGAAAGTATGGCATGAGAAAGAATGGATCAGGATTTTGTCCGGTGGTTTCCTCCATGCCAATATGCCCCACCTGCTGTTCAATATGTTCTCCTTTTATTTTTTTGGTCCGATTGTGGAGGGCTATTTTATGCAGGAGTTCGGCGCAGCAGGACATACATCCTACATCATATTTTATATACTGGCCGTAGTAGTGGCCAATATCCCCGATCTATACCAGCATAAAGATGACCCGCAATACCGTGCTGTCGGAGCCTCCGGGGCTGTATCAGCAGTGATCTTTGCGACCATATTATTCAGCCCGCTGAGTTTGATCTATTTGTTCATGTTCCTCAAAATGCCCGCATTTGTGTTTGGTATATTGTTCCTTATTTACTCTGCCTATATGGCACGCAGGCAGTCTGATAATATAGGCCATCTGGCGCATTTCAGCGGGGCCATTTTCGGGATAGTTTATCCGCTGGTATTCCAGCCCACATTATTCATGGAATGTTTAAACCAAATAATAGGACGATGATAATAGATCTGCGAAGTGATACAGTGACCCGACCATCGGACGCTATGCTCACTGCCATGATGAGGGCAGAAGTAGGCGATGATGTCTTTAATGAAGATCCTACCGTCATCAAGCTTGAAGCACTGGCTGCAGGAATGTTTGGCATGGAGGCTGGCCTCTTCTGTCCCAGCGGCACGATGACCAACCAGATAGCGGTCAAAGTACACACCCAGCCGCTCGATGAAGTGATATGTGATAAGCTCTGCCATATATATAACTATGAAGTAGGCGGATGGGCATTCCACTCGGGAGTATCTGTCAGGCTCACTGATGGAGACAGAGGTATCATGACCACTGAGCAGATAGACCGATGTATCTTGCCTGACTATGACTGGTACCCAAATACTAAACTCGTGTGCATAGAGAATACAGTCAATAAAGGCGGTGGCGCTGTGTATACGATTGAGCAGATGACAACCATTGGCGAGTTTTGCAAATCAAAGGGCCTGACATACCATCTGGATGGAGCGAGGATATTCAATGCACTCGCAGCACTAGGCAAAAAGTCCAATGACCTGTCAGGCATATTTGATACTATATCAGTCTGTATCTCCAAAGGGCTGGGCGCTCCGGCTGGCTCATTGTTGCTCGGTCCTCGCGATCTGATCAAAAAAGCCCGCAAGATACGCAAGGTCATGGGTGGAGGCATGCGTCAGGCAGGTTATTTGGCTGCTGCTTGTATCTATGCTTTGGAGAACAATGTACAAAGACTCGCTGAAGATCATCACAAAGCTAAACAGATCGAAGCACTGCTGAAGCAATGCTCATGGGTCAAAGAGGTTCTGCCTGTAGAAACTAATATCGTGATATTTGAAGTGGCGAATAGCGCACTGACGGCTGAGAAGCTCACTGCTGTGGGCATCCGCTGCTCTCCATTCTCTCCTACACTGGTGAGGATGGTCACACATCTCGACATCACAGATGAGATGATGGGGAAGTTTGAAGAAACTATTCTGAAAGTCAGCTGATTTAAGCTGATTTTTTGACCAGCAGTTTGAACCCTGTACCGTGTACATTGAGTATCTCTACTGCAGGGTCTTCTTTGAGGTATTTTCTCAGCTTAGCGATATATACATCCATGCTCCTACCCGCGAAATAACTGTCTGTGCCCCATACGGTATTGAGCGCGATGTCACGCTCCAGCAGCTTGTCTATATGTAGAGCGAGCATTTTGAGAAGCTCAGATTCTTTGGTCGTCAGTTTGAGTTGATTGCCGCCTATAGTGAGTGTCCTGCTTGAATTGTCAAAAACATATTTCCCTATATGGAATTCACTTTGGTCACTGATCTCAGCTTTGGGTACGCGCTTAAATATATTCTCCATACGAAGTGTGAGTTCCTCCATGCTAAATGGCTTGGTCAGATAGTCGTCTGCACCGATCTTGAGGCCCTCTATGGTATCCTCTTTGAGCACTTTGGCAGTGAGGAATATGATCGGTATTTGTGCATTGGCCCTGCGAATCTCTTTCGCTAGTGTGAAACCGTCTTTTTTGGGCATCATCACATCCAGGATACACATATCAAACTTCCCGGTCTTGTATTCGTTCCATCCGTCCTCCCCGTTTCGCTTTAGGGTCACTTCATAATTTTTCAGTTCAAGGGAGTCCTGGAGAAGGTTGCCGAGATTGTTATCATCTTCTACGAGCAGGATTTTTCTTTTGATGGCCATAGTATCTATATAGTTTTATAATGTAATTTAGACACTATTAATTTTAACAGTTTAATAAAAAAATTAACTTTAACATATCTTTGCAATTACCTTAAAAACACCTTAAAAACAGCTTATAATCGGCTTAAAAAGAAGGCGGAAACACCTCTATTGTCATTTCGCGATGTTTCTCGACCGGCTGTTTTAAGTCTCCCCTTTTGGGGGAGATTTAGAGGGGGCTTTTTTTTACTTATACATCTCAGAAATCCATATTTCAACCGTTAACCCCCCATGCCTGTGAAAATAGAAAAATGGACTAATTAGGCTTGTATACATTATATTATTTATTATAAAATAAAAATAGAATACATAACTAACATTATGATTAATTCCTATTTAATACATTTTTCTTACCCTAACAGTACTCCACTAATAAATGCAAATTTAGCAAACTTATTCTAATTATGCAAATATTAGCAGTACCATCTTCTGGTCTTCCGACCCCGGACTTCCACTTGTGGTTGGTCTTGTGACCATTACTGTTCGGAAGATGCTGAAAGCAACATTTTTATTACGTTTCAGCGTTGTATTCTTTCCTGTAGCCAGATGTTTCCCTTCGGTCAACATGACAAACTATGTAGCAAAACTCCAAAATCTTTGTCCTCCTGAGCGTTAGCGAAGGAACTGTGCTAAAGATGAGCCTTTGATAATCAAATGATAGCAAGTCTTACGAACACATATGGTCTTGTGACCGATCCACTAAAATAGATAGAACTTCCCATAATTGTACATCTTTAAAACTACGAGAGGGCCTCAAAAAACACGGGAATTTTCAAGGCACTATCAGTGGTATGGTCACAAGACCAACCACAGGTGGAATTAGTTTATTATATTATAACGGATCAGGTTCCAGGGCACATCTCCTGTGGGCCTGTGTTCAACAATTTTAACTATACCAAAGCCTGAGCAGAAATAAAGGTCGGTAGGGTTAGTAAATCGTGTTGAATTGGGATCTGTAATCTGAATCCTGAATATGTTGACATTAGTATAGTTACCTCCACCAGAAGTTACTACGTTTTGTTTCCCCTCATAGGACCAAGTATAAGTATTAGAACCGAACCCACTCCCTCTATCGATCAGTCCGACCTGAGAATAGTCGAGTTCAAAGCAAGTAATTCCAGTTTCGTTTGGTTGTTTGAAATGTTCATATATACTTATAGTATTTATAGCATTAGAATTAAAGGAAAAAGATGCGCCTATTCCCAGAGTGTCTTTTAGAACATTATTTTGAACAGACACAAAGGACATTTGTAGTATATCCAAATACCGGGGGGCTTGACAGGGATCCGATTTGGCAGGGAAATTATGGTCCAGAACATGAGTGGAATATTGATATTGATTCACAAACTGGCTGTCTATAATGCCATCTACTGTATCCTGATATACCCAATAGCTACCCGGTTTGAAAACATAATTCAGAAGCCTGCTATCTATCTGGAGATATATCTGTACCCCTTTGCATGGGTTTTTGCATGAGTTGACTGCTACCAGGAGCAGAAGAGCGGATATGATTACCGGTATTTTTTTCATGTTTCCACCTATGGCCGGTGTTTTCACCATACCACTAAGGTAGATTGAAATTTCCATAATGCACCTTATTTTTAGTACATATCTCAATATATAGCAGAAAAACATGTGGGAAATAACACGCCATATATAGCGGTATGGTCACGAGAGAATAGGTGTTCAGAAGATGCTGAAAATATCGTCATTATTGGGTTTCAATAGTGTTTATGCTCCTGTAGCCAGATGTTTCGCTTCGCTCAACAGGACAAGCTGTTAGGCCAAACTCCGAATCTTTGTCATCCTATGTTAGCCTTTCCAAATATTCAGCGATAGATTTGGGATATTAATTCATCATTGAAGGAATAAGGGAAAGATGCAAACTATTAAGTGTCACTAGCTCTTACGAAGCCGTTCAACATGTTAGGCATCTTTCCCTCTTTACTTTGAAGCTTGGACAGTTCAATAGGCGTAGGAGCCAGTATAAAGGATAGATAAGTCCAAAGTAAACCTTCAACTTAAATCACAGTTGTATGAGCAAAGTTATAGGAATTGACATTTCAAAACAAACTTTTGATGTGTCTTGGAAAGAAAAGGACAAGAATGTGTCAATGGTTTTCCCTAACAATCAGGAAGGATTTAAGTCCTTTTTTAAACATCTGAAGAAGGGAAATCATTGCGTAATGGAGGTATCAGGTACATATCACTTAAAACTGGCAATGTTCCTTCATCACCGTAAAGTATTGGTAAGCGTGGTAAATCCACTGATCATAAAACGCTTTTGTCAGATGAAGATGTCACGGACCAAGACCGACAAGAAGGATGCGATCATGATTTGTGCGTTTGGAGAGGATCAAAAGCCAGCGCTGTGGCAGCCAGATGCGGATTACATTAAAGAAATGAATAGTGTCCTCACTACACTGGAAGGCATTGAAAAAATAGCTACTCAGGTATCCAACCAGATGGAAGCAGAAAGCCAATTGGACGTGCTAAACAGCATGGCCAAAGAAAGTAAGGAGAGGCTTCTGGCCCATGCCGAAGATGAAATCACTTTACTGCTGGAAACTTTGGAGGCTTTAGCTGAGAAGCATTGCCCGGAGACTTTGGCCAGACTCAAAACAATACCTGGTATAGGAACTAAGACCGCCATTGTATTAATTGCCATCACCGGCAATTTTGAATACTTTGATGATGTGAGGGCCTTGTGTGCCTATTGCGGCATATGTCCTCGTATCTATAAATCAGGTACAAGTGTGAACAGTAAAGGGCATATTGTAAAAATGGGAAATGGCAGAATACGAAAGCTACTTTATCTCTGTAGTTGGTCTGCACAAAAGAGTAATCCTCAATGCAAAGATTTGAAAGAACGATTAACAGCAAAAGGCAAGCCCGCCAAGGTTATCAATATTGCCTTGGCCAACAAACTACTTAGGATGGCTTTTGGGGTAGTGAAAAGCAACAGCGATTACAACAAGACCAAAGGGTTACAAAAAGCAGCATAAATGAATCTATGAAATTGTAAAAAAATAACGTCTGAAAATTTGGTTTTAAGCACAGTTCATGTTGAGCATTAAGCGAAACATCCTGGTCGTTGAGTATAGAAGATAAATCATTGATGATAAACGCTTAGTAAATCTTCCTTACACCTGCGACCACAAGAGGAACAGCTTAGAATCAGCCTACAAAAGGAATGAATACTTCAAACCTGCTACCCTTGCCGAGTTCGCTATCGAGACGGATGGACCCGCGATGAGCATCCACTATGATCTTCACATAGCTCAGCCCGAGGCCGAATCCTTTGACATTATGGATATTGCCGGTAGGTACCCGGTAGAATTTCTCGAATATCATTTTCTGGTTCTCGGCGGAGATGCCTATACCATTGTCCTCTACCGAGATGCTGACCCCTTTACTGCTGCTCACAGTAGACAGGACTATCCTGAGAGCGCTCTCCTTTCTATACTTGATGGCATTCTCCAGTATATTAAAGAAAACATTGGTCAGGTGGGCCTTGTCACCATGTATGAGGTCATTTTGTGCATTAAGCTGCCTGATGAGTACACCATTTTCACTCGTGATGCGTAGCTCCAGTGAGTCCGATATATCATTGAGCAGCTCATTGACATGTATCTCTGTGATATTGAGTTTGAATTCTCCCTTATTGTACCGTGCTACCTGGAGCACATTTTCTATATGCCCACTCAGGCGCTTATTCTCTTCCTCTATGATACCTGAGTAGCGCCTTATCTTATCAGGATCCGATAGTACTTTTTCATTTTTCATCATCTGTGTAGCCAGAGAGATAGATGCCACAGGGGTCTTAAACTCATGTGTCATGTTATTGATAAAGTCAGTTTTCAGCAGATCAAGTTTCTTCTGTCTGTATATGATAAAAAATGAAGTGCCAAAAGCGCCTGCTATAATAAAGATAAAAGTAAGGGTAGTAGCCAGCATGACCCACATCGACTGAAAGAGATAATTCTTCTTGTGAGGAAAATACAGGATAAGTATGCCTGAGTTCCTATACAGGTCATTGACGAAAAGCTGCTTGGAATAGTAGTTGACGTTCTCAGCCTTAGGTACATCTTTCAGCGTACCGAATATAGGTTTCTGAGAGTAGTGGTCGAATACCGCATATCTATAGTCAGTCACTATACCGGCGTCCTTGAGTTCCTTTTTGACCAGTGTATTTATCCGGGCGGAGTCGAGGCGGTCACGCAGGCATTTGTCCGTGAGCATGAACTTCATGGCCAGGTCTTCAAAGAGGTGATTGTACTTTTTGAACTGTTCTGCTATCAGTTGTTTCTCTCTTTCATTTTTATCCGGAATGGCAGCATTATCAAAATTCCTCTCACCCAAATGAGACTGATGCTCGTGCAGGTAGCTGACCGTCCCCATGAACTTAGACACAAAAGCCCCTGAGGTATCGCTAAAAGCAAACTTGATAGCGCGCTGACCGATAGAATCCACCAGCTTCACATTGTTATTCATTGTTTTCAGGGCCTGTAGGGTATCAAACATCTTATTCATCGTGTTTGGATAGCCTGCATTACGAAAATAGTCGTCCGCCTCATTCACCTCAAGCGACTGCGCTACCTGGTTCATGGCCTGGTATACACCCTGGTCAAAACGATCCTCACGCAGGTCATAACTCTGCCATATCCAGCCTACCTGAATAGCAACCAGCCCCAGCAGCACGATACATGTGGCTGCGAGAACGATATTTATATTACGGAGATTCATAAGGACGCGAAAGTACTGCTTTTGAGATTAACCGCAGCGGTCGGTTAACAGAACTTAACCTGCCATGTCATTTTTTACCTTTCAATCTGTATTAACAAATACGGGCAAGAAACACCATAAAAAACATTACCCTGAAATCAATTTATTATTACTTTAGTATTAACTAAATAAACAAACAAATGAAACTAAAACTACTTCCTGTCATTCTGGCATGTTTGACTTTACTATCGGTGCTATCTGCTGATGCACAATGTGGCTCCGGCCCGCGCTATGTAGATTCTATTTTTACCGGTTCATCTGTCAGCACTGTGACCTACTCCACCGTTTACAATCTGCAAATGGATATCTACCAGCCCACAGGCGATGTCGCCACAAACAGACCTCTAGTTCTATTAGCACATGGAGGCAGCTTCACCTCAGGTAACAGGACCGACGACTCGACTGTAGTATGGCTCTGCCAGGACCTGGCAAAAAAAGGCTATGTGACAGCGTCTATAGAATACAGGCTGACTAGCAACACAAATCTTATAAACGCTGACTCTGCGATCAGTGAAGTGCTGGAAGCCGTAGGAGATGGTAAAGCGGCAGTCAGGTATTTTTATAAAGATGTTTTGACCAATGGCAATACTTACAATATTGACACCAATAATATATTTCTGGGGGGCAACTCAGCCGGTGCAGTTCTCTTCATGCATTATGCCTATGTGACCGATACAAACCAACTGTCAGCTACCTTCCGGTCTATCCTTGACAATCTCGGAGGCTCTCTGGATGGTATCAGCGGCAATCCCGGCTACTCAAGCAATTTCAAAGGTATAATCAACCTCGCCGGTGCGCTCAACGATGCCTCATGGATCAACCAGTGCAATAAGCCGATAGTCAGCGCTCAAGGCACCGCCGATCCGATAGTGCCATATAACTGTGGTAACCCAGAGTATGGAGTAGTACCCGTGACCCTCTGCGGCCTGGGCGCTATGGCGCCATATATCACAGCTTACTCTACATTGTACGACACGATGACATTCGCCGGTGCAGGACACGTGCCATGGCAGAATGGTGGTGTAGACTTCTACATGGTAGATACATTGGTAACAGGCTTCCTTAATAAGGCTGTTTGCGCTGCTGTGCTTCCATCATGTGTGGTCAAGACCACTGGCATACATGATATACAGTATTCAGCCAAGCTATCTCTGTATCCGAATCCCGCGAGTAACAGCCTTAATATAGAATCATCAGAGTATATCTCGACTATATCCGTTGCAGACGAAATGGGCAGGATAGTGGCCGGAGTAAGTGGAGTAAATACCATGAACTATCAACTCAATACATCTGCACTAAGCCCGGGTGTCTACTTCGTGCGTATCAATGACAATCTGGGACATATCCCAGCCATAAGAAAAGTCATCATAGAATAATATCACTCAAACCCAATATAAATAGAGCCCTGCAGTATAACACTGCGGGGTTTTTTTTATGTTACGATTATTGCCTGGACAGTATTGTAGTGTATACAAAATTTATAATAGCCACGTGCTTTAGCTCGGGGTATAATGATGATTTTGATTGGGCTTTAGCCAAACGCCCCCCTCTTTTGGCTAAAGCCAAATACCAGTCTTCTTGTCCACGCGCTAAGCGCATGGCTACTGAAAACCATTTTCGAAGTACTGCAAATAATGAAAGATTGAATACTGCTTATTTCCCTGATCCTGAGAAGAATTTAACGTCCTTATATGATTTCTGGTGGTATTTGAAAGCCACTGTCAGTTCATGCGTAGGGCCTATGTCCATCGAGTAGCTGGAGAAATTGTAATCATAAGCATAGCATATCCTGACCATGCCCTTGATCTCCATGCCGGCATCTATCACGAATGTATGCAGGCTGCGATAAGTCCCTCCTACCCATATGGCATCGAGAAATGTGAACCGCGTACCTATCTCCCCTTGGGCCGGAGCGTGATACTGCCACCTGAATCCCGCCACAGGGTCTATGCTAAACTTACGCTTGATGATCTCGTATTTGCCTCCGATCAATGAATTGAACTCCTGGACTGTCTTGATGGCGGAGACTCCGTCACGACCGGTGAAGTTGGTATTCAACCCTAGTATCTGAGGCACAGACACTCCCACATAGAGGTGTCGCTTCCACTGGTAATATACCCCAAAAGCTACATCAGGCATGATCTTATAACCATTGGACGTATACAGCTGAGGGTCGCCCTGCTGATTCGGTACGAGCTCACTGGCATTGAGGCGAAACTGCATGATGCTGATCGACAGGCCGAATGTGATCATGTGGTCGGACTCTGTATTGAAATGCCCCGTTTCCGCGGCTGAGGATTTATATTCCTTTCCCAGCTTCAACTGATAGGAGGCCGCCATCGTGAGGCCTGTTTTGCCGGTAGGGCCGGTCTGGTCCTGTATTAGCGAACCGCCGATGCCAAAATTCTTGTCTGCCACCTGCCCTTCCATCATCATATAGGCTGTGTAGGGCGCACCATTGAGCTGGGTAAACTGCTTCCTGAACGTAAACTCTCCTGCCAGAAAATCCCTGATTCCCACCATAGCAGGATTAAGAGCTACAGCGTTCTCCCGAAAGATGGAGAACTCCTCTACCTGCTGAGCAGTGACCTTAGAATCTATCAGCAGAAATGATAACAAATAAACTGCTATTATGATTGGAGAAGAATAATTTTTATATCTCATCCCATTATGCTGATTCATGATATAGTACCGAAACCAAATCGCAGCGTCATTGCGAAATTTTTTTTCCGTAAAACATAAGCATGCAAAAAATTGTAGCAATCTGTATCTAAAAGCTGCAAGTACCTCAGTACTGCATTCAGTCCCCCTTTTATCATTCGTTACAGATTGCCACGTCGGAGACCTCCTCGCAATGACGCTGTGATTTGGTTTTGGGATGGATATACTTTTACACATAGGCCATTTCTGCATCATCGGATCACTGTGATCGGTCCGTTAAACTCAGCCTCCGCACCATTCTCATCCTTTACTTTTATGACATAATAATAGGTGCCACCGGGCAGCGGCTGTCCGTTCCACATACCTGCCCAGTCCTGCTGGTATGGGGCTTCATACATGATCTGATCTCCCCATCGGTTTATGATACGTACATTATTGTCAGGATAGCGCTCCAGGTCGCGTATGATCCAGATATCATTATACCCGTCCCCGTTTGGTGTGATCACGTTTGGTATGAAGAGATTGCTCAGTGGTTTGTCACGAACGAGAACATACAAACTGTCAAAATCAAAACAACCTCTGCCATCCTCTACCGTCAGGTAGTATATAGTGCTATGCTCAGGATAGATCAGCGGGTTATTGACATTGACATCGCTGATATTGTACGGTGGTGTCCAGGCATAGCCTACACCTCCGGAGGCATTGAGCTGTATAGTATCATATTTCCAGATGATGGTATCTACACCCGCTACAGCAAAGTGCTGTGAAGTGATGGCAAGTGCAAAGGGTGAATAACTGAAATCATTCCACTGGTACTTTATGATCTCGCTAAAAGGGCTGCCCCCTTTGATCGTATCTTTGTGTATGCTCTCCCACTCAGGTATAGTCTGCCAGTGCGCTATATCTGTCCAGTTGCCATCGGCGCCCGGATCAAAGAAAAAACCTAAGTCCGCAGAGTCAGGCCCCTGTGTATGAAATATCCGGTGATACCAATCAGGATTAATGGAACATACAAGGTGATTTTTTATTGACCGGTCAAAGCCTTCGAGCGTAGGATCGATATTGGCAAAACGAACTTTGAATTGATTGTGCTGTGTCGATGTAGGTTTGATCTCTACAGGCCGGTATCGCGGCGTACCCAGATTAGAACCGACAGGATACAGGTAAATAGAATCATTGGCAGTATAGCGCAGTAAACCTCCATTCACCAGCGATGAAAGAAAGCCTGTAGTCCTCCGGACTGAATTGAGCTGCGGATTTCGCACCCATATGGTATTGGTATCCACGCTAAACTCACGGTCTGTCATGTCCAGAAAGCCATCGACCTTAGCATCAATTGTGGCATACTTCGTTCCCTGGTTTTTGAGTATCAGATTGTGAAAGTATGTCTGCGAACTTCCTCCGATGGTCTGGTTGCCGGAGTACATATATACATAGCCTGTCAGGCCTGGTACCAGAGTAGTATCGAAAGCATAAGTAGCAGCATCATTATACCAGTCACCGGTCAGGAAAATAGAATCGTAGTTGTAGTAAATGCCATGATTATAGTTATGCATGTCGCCTAATACAGAAAGGAAGGCAGTATCACGTATGGAGACCAGTGAGCCAACATTGCTCCAACCAGTAAATGGCTGGGCAAAAGACAAATTCACACCTAAAATAAAGACAAAGGCAAATAGACCTTTTCGCATCGGAGATAATTCAAAAATTATTCTATAAAAGTATGAAATTAGCTTGATATCCAAAAGGCTGA
>Ga0206911_1150_pt1 | contig 14231 bp, 15 predicted proteins | sample Alteio_BWOrgHeat_74_FD_152956 | JGI IMG/M metagenome (GOLD analysis project Ga0206911, IMG submission 152956) | Enriched cells from forest soil in Barre Woods Harvard Forest LTER site, Petersham, Massachusetts, United States -... | ecosystem: Environmental > Terrestrial > Soil > Temperate forest >...
GTGGTGAGATATTGTGCCGCCACGGGTGCGTCTCTCGCGGGAAGCGAAGGATCGTGGCGCGGTGAAGACTCGGGCATGCGAAAGTAAAATCTGTGTGGAGTTGGCGTCCCGGTGGCGCTATCGCTTGCCGGTGGGGAAGCCTCGTTTATCGTACCCGTATGTTGCGGAGAGAAGTCGAAATCTTGAATCCACTGGGCTTGCACGCGCGTCCGGCGGCGGAGTTTGTGCGCTGCGTGCACACCTTTGCCTCGGAGATCACGATCCAAAAAGGCGACGAGCGATTCTCCGCGCACAGTATCCTCGAGGTGCTCAGCGCCAATCTCGACTGCGGCACGCGCATCATTCTCGAAGCCATCGGCGCCGACGCCCACGATGCGCTCGACCGGCTCGAACAACTACTGTTCGAGTTCAAGGAGCAGGAAGAGGGTGGGCGGGTTTAAAGAAACAGGTTTCGGGTTTCGGGTTTCGGATTCCGCCATGTGACCAATCTTGCATCCTGCATCCTGCATCCTGCATCCTGCATCCTGCATTCATTCCATGGACTATCTCGAAAAAGCCCGCCGCGTGATCGCGCTTGAAATGGCCGAAGTGCAGCGCTTGCTCGAGCGGCTGGACGCGTCGTTCGGCGAGGCGGTCGAGGCGATTCGGCGCTGCGTCGAGAACCGGGGCAAGGTCGTGGTCGTGGGGGTTGGCAAGTCGGGGCACATCGGCGAAAAGATCACCGCGACGCTGACCAGCACGGGGTCGCCCGCTGTCGTGTTAATCTCCTTGAACGCGCTGCACGGTGACCTGGGCGTGGTCGCGGATGGCGATGTGATCCTCGCGCTGAGCTCGAGCGGAGAAACCGATGAGATCGCGAACATCCTGCCTGCGCTGTCGCGCTTCGATGTGCGCATCATCGCGATGACGGGCAACCCGAAATCGTTCCTCGCGCAGAACTGCCACATCCATCTCGACGTAAACGTCGCGCAGGAGGCCTGTCCGCTGAATCTCGCGCCGACCTCCAGCACCACGGTGATGCTCGTGCTCGGCGATGCGCTGGCGATGGTGCTGCTCGAGGCGCGCGGCTTTCGGAAAGAGGACTTTGCGCGCTTTCATCCCGGTGGCCGCCTCGGGCGCACGCTGCTTTTGAAGGTCGATCAGATCATGCGCGGCGCGGAACAAATGGCGGTGGTCCGTCCGACGGCGACGATTCGGGAGGTGCTCCTGAAAATGGCGGACGTGCGGGCTGGTCTGGCCGTGGCAGTCGATGAGAGTGGAGTGCTCGCCGGCATCTTTACTCACGGCGATTTCGGGCGACACTTCCGGCAGCACCCCGATCTGCTCGAGCGCCCGATCGGCGAGTTCATGACGCGGCGCCCCGTGACGATCCGCGCGGACAAGCTGGCCGTCGAAGTGCTGCACCTCATCGAGCAGCACCGGATCGACGATCTCGTAGTGGTCGATGAAGGGAACCGGCCGATTGGAGTGGTGGATTCGCAGGACCTGGCGCGCTACCGACTCATCTAGCGGGATGGGAGGAATGAGACGAATAGGAGGTATGAGATTCCGCGTAACCGGGTTGCGGGTTCACTCTTTAGTCGGCAGGATGCGAATCTTGATGTTGCGGAAGGCCACTTCGTTGCCGTGGTCTTGAAGGCAGATGTGTCCGGCGTCGGCTTTGGCAAAACCCGGTTTGTCCGCGAATTTCGATTTGGCCACGCGGACGTGCCAGTCGTCCGAGCCAATCTCGTAATCGAAGTATTTCACGCCGTTCACCCAGTGCTCGCATTCGAAGGTGCCCGCGGCGGTTTTCTGGCAGCGGAGGATGAAGTTGTTCCACTGGCCGGCGGGCTTGGTGGTGTCGATGTCCGCCGCGTAGAGTTGATAGAGCCAGCCGGCTTTTTGCGGATCGTGGCCCAGGACGTTGTCCAGAATTTGCGCCTCCGGCCCCGTGTACCAAGGCCGCTCGCCGGTTTCCTTGACTTTGAACATGATGCCGGAGTTGCCGCCGGGGCTGATCTTCCAGTCGATGGAAAGCTCGAAGCTCTCGAACTGGTCGCGGGTGATGATGTCGCCGCCCGCGGCACGCCGCACCAGGGCGCCATTCTCCACCTTCCAGCCAGCGGGCAGCTCATCTTTTTTGTAGCCGCGCCACCAGGGGCTCGCGTCCTCGCCGTCGAAGAGCAGCTTCCAGCCCGCCGCCTTTTCGTCGCCGCCGAGTTCGTTGATGGGCGCATCTTCGGCGTGGAGTGTGATGACCGAGAGGAGGGCAGCGAGCAGGGGAAAAAGGCATTTCATAGAATGTCAGATCGGGCTATAGCGGTTTTACTAAAACGGTGGCCGCCCTTGGTAAATGATGGCTGGGATTCAACGCAGAGGACGCAGAGGAATTGGAGAGGATCGCAGAGGGAGGTGCTCTTTCCTCTGCGGCCCTCTCCAATTCCTCTGCGCTCTCCGCGTTTCGATTTGGCGGTGGCAGCGGCTTTGACTTGGTTAATTAGCAGAATCGGCAGGAATCCTTCAACGGCCTTCGAGCAGGCCCAGAAAAAGGAACTGCAGCTCCGCGTAGAAATGCAGTTGCAGCAGGAGCATCGAGCGGGGATCGCTGGCCGAGGCCGGGGCGCGCTCGAGGTCCTTCTCGTGAAGTTGGTGGCGCTCGGTCAGAACGAGGCGGGCCTGGTTCAAGCCATGAATCCAACTCTCGAGGTGATCGCTGGGAATGGACACGGCGGCCTGCCCGGTGCCCATCTCCGAGCGCATCTTCTTCAAATCGCCATCGATGATCTCGAGAGCCGACTGGAAAAGCTTTGCCAGTTCCGGTTCGACGTAGTCCCGCCAATCCTCGGCGAAGTGCTCTTCGCGCGGATCCTGGGTCGGCTGGCTGAAAATGCGAGCCTGCGCGGCTTCGTTGTCGCCGGGGTCAGCGCTGCGGGTGATGCGCCGCAAGAAATTGGCCAGGAGCGGGTCGATGCCCGCCAGCAGAATGCTCGTCTCGTTGGGCCGTGAGATTTCCACGGTTCACACGCTTTTTTCCAGGGTCGAGAGCAGGAGATAGCCGTGTAGTTGCTCGACGTAGGCTTCGGCGCGCTCGCGCTCGCCGGTCCAGACAATCGAGCGGCCGAGGTTGTGCACCTCGAGCATGTGCTTCTGCGCGCGGGTGCGCGTGAAGCCGAAGACCTTTTGGAAGACGCGGGTCACGTAGCTCGTCAAATTCACCGGATCGTTGTGGACCACGACGTTCCACGGCACGTCGATGGCGGGTCTGCTTTTGGTTTCCTTTTCAACGACGGTTTCCGGCATGCCAAAAACTACCGCGCCCCGGGCAACGCCGCGGTGGATGGGGACACGCCGGGCGGAAGAGGGGCTGCGGGCGGTGGAGCGGCCGTGGCCGCAGGCGGGGGTACGGGAGTGAGCCCAGGGGAGGGCGCGGTGCCGCCGGCAGGGGCTTCCGCAGCGGGCGGCGCGAGGATGCCCTTGAGGGTGGCTATCCAGTCCGTGGCATCCGGGTGGGTCGGATTGCTCTGGATGAGTTTGTACATTTCAGAAGCCGCACGGTTCTTTTGGCCGAGGTACAGATACTCCTGCATCCGTTCCCACAGGAGCGCGGGGCGGCGCTGGGTATTGAATTTGTCCACCTCGAAAGTGAGCTTCGACCTGGTCGCGAGGTCCGCCTCCTTCCGCAGCTTCGCATCCCAATAGTCGAACACGCGCGCATCCAGTTCGGCGCGCAATTCCGGCTGGACGATGTTCTTGTAGATGCCGTCGAAATTCCCGGCAACCGGCTCCCAGTTTTCCGGGGACGCAAATTCGCTCAACTTCAGCCATTGCACGATCATGCTGCTGCCCATGGGCGTGCGGAGAATCATGTCGTGGATTTTTTTGACGGCCTGATCGCCTTGCGCGGGATCGATCTTGCCTCCGCGGCCGCGCCGGCCGCCGGCCGCCGGCTGCACTTGTTCCTTCTCCTTTTTGATGGCGTCATCGAGCGCATCCATCATCGCCTGGTCGGCGAGGAGCTCCCTGGTGAAATTGATGACGGGGGTAACCAAGTCCTTGACCGACATCCCGTTGGAGCGCTGGAGAGTGAGCAGCAGCCACTCGAGGTGCAGATGGATCGCGTTGAGCACTTCCTTTTCCTTGTAGAGATCGCCCTCGGCATCCTTCCAGGCGTGGAACTGCGTGGCTTCCTTGCCGGCTCCCTCCATCTGGGTAATGCGGATCGCCTCCTCCCACAGTTCGAGCGCCGCGGCGGGATTGTTGACTACCGCGCTGATCTTTTGGATCGCGGCTTGCCTGGTGGCCTTGCCTTGCGTGGTCTGCTGATCTTGCACGGTGCGCAGGTCCTTGAGCATTTTGGCGATGTCCACCGGCGGGGCGTCTTGCTCGGCGTGTAGGGTGGCACTGGCGAGGAGCCCGGCCGTCAGCCAGGCAACGAGGGAGCGGGGGGAGCGTGGAAACATAGGGATGGAGGATTAAACGTTGGGGAGGCGCGCAAGGCAAGCTTGCAAGATATGCTGCTGCGTGCGGCGCATGCGGGCGGCGTCGCTTCGCATCAAATCATCATACCCATTTAGGTGCAGGAGTCCATGAATGATATACAGCGCCAGCTCTTGTTCCACAGGGTGCCCATGCTGCCGGGCCTGCACGGCGGCCGTCTGGGCGCTGACCACAATTTCGCCGTGCTCGAAGGTGATCACATCCGTCGCGCCGGGGATATGCATGAAACGCTCGTGCACCCCGGCGATCACGCGATCGGAGACGATGGCTACCTCGATCTCCTCGATTCCGCGCAGAGCAAAGCGCCCGTCGGCGGACTTTTCCCGGCAATGCTCGAGAGCGAGGCGGGCGAAGCTGCGCAACCAGGGCAAGCGGAGGCGGACGGCCCGCTGGTGGTTGTGGACCTCGATGCTCAAGCAGCCGAAACCGGCGGCACGCTAGGCCGCGCCGCGGGGAGCGGAGTTCCCGTCTTTTCGGTGCGCGAATCAGGATACGCCACGCGGCCATGCATCATGCTCTGCAACGTGTGGCGGAAGCTTTCGGCGACTTCCTCGAGTTCCCGCATCGTCAGGTCGCATTCCTTGAGCTGGCCGTCGAGCAGCCGCTTTTCAATGATGTCGCTAATGAGCTGGTCGATCTTTTGCGGGGTTACGCGGTCGAGGGAGCGTGAAGCGCTCTCGATGCAATCGGCCAGGCTGATGATGGCGGCCTCCTTGGTTTGTGGGCGCGGTCCGCTGTAGCGGAAGCTTTCCTCGCGCACTTCGGGAATGTCGTCCTCGCGAATGTTCATGATCTTGCCCCCGGCGCGGGCGTCCTCCTGCTGCTGCAGGGCGCGTTTGTAAAAGAAGAAGACGAGCGAGGTGCCGTGGTGCTGCTGGATGACGTCGATGATCTCCTGGTTGAGCCCGTACTTGAGCGCCAGGTCCACGCCTTCCTTGACATGGGCGATGATGATGAGCGCGCTCATCGTCGGCGCGAGTTCGTCGTGCGGATTGCGGTCGCGGCGCATGTTCTCGGTGAAGTATTCCGGCTTCACGAGCTTGCCGATGTCGTGGAAGTAGGAGCACACGCGGCACATCGCCGCGCTGGCGCCGATGGCCTCGGCGGCGGCCTCGGCGAGATTGGCGACGACCAGGCTGTGGTGATAGGTGCCGGGGGCTTCGATGACGAGGCGCTTCAGGAGAGGATGGTTGAGGTCCGCCAACTCCAGCCACGAGATATTGGTGGTGATGCGGAAGGCGCTCTCAAAGATCGGCAGCGCGCCGCTCACCATGAAGCCCGTGAGTATCCCGCTGCCAATGGCGACTAGGCTCTGCAGGCCGATGATCTGCCAGTGCGTGCCGCTGAACGATTCCCAAATGATCGGCCCGATCAGCCCGAAGATCAGCGCCAGAATCCACGTGGCCAGCCCGACGAAGAAACCGGCCCGAACGAGCCGCACACGGCGCCGGACCTCGAGGGTGATAAAGACGGCGATGAACCCGCTGATGAGGCTCATGACGAGGAAAATGGCATCGATCCCGCGATAAAGGAGAGCGCCCCACAGGCTGACGAAGATGGCGGCGTAAATGCCGTGATTTTTGCCCAGGAGCACCGAGAGGATGAGGGGCGCAAAGGCGTACGGGACGGCGAGCTTCCACAGTTGCTGGCGTTCCAGGCCGCTTAAACCCTCGCCGCCAGAGATGCCCTTGAGAATCTGGTTGTCGGCCGTGACAAGGATGAATTTGACGATCGCCAGGTGCAGCAGCATGACCCCGAACATCAGGAGCACCCGGGAATTGCGCTCGAAGGTCTTGGGATGGTTGATCCAGAGCTGCGCGAGCGCGGTCAGGAAGATCAGCACCGCGATGAAAACCTTTTCCGTCGGCTGCGAGCGCATATCCGAATAGATGAGCGCGGCGAGGCCGGCGATGAAGCCGAGGAAAATGAGCACCTTGGCCAGTGGGCCGTGCTCGAGCGCCTCCAGCCATTCACTTTGTGACCGGCGGCGGCGCTGCTTGGTCGAGCACAATCCCCTTTTTACCAATCGCTGTCTTTCAAAAAAACCGAGCATGGGCTGGGCGTGAGGTGAAGGTGAGGCCGGCGGCGCGGAAAATCAACGCTTGGTTTCCGTCTCGCCTGCTCCGCGATGGCGGCGATAAGCGCGCACGATGGATTGTACCAGCTCGTGCCGGATGACGTCGCGGTCGGTGAAATGGCAGAAGCTGATGCCCTCGACGTGCTTGAGCGCCTGCATGGCTTCCACCAGGCCCGAACGCTTGTTGGACGGCAGGTCGATCTGCGTGTGGTCGCCGGTAATGACCGCCCGGGATTCCGCGCCGAGGCGGGTGAGGAACATGAACATCTGCTCGGTCGTGGTGTTTTGCGCTTCGTCGAGAACTACGAAGGCGTGGTTGAGCGTGCGCCCGCGCATGTAGGCGAGGGGAGCGATTTCGATGACGCCGCGCTCCATCAAGCGCTCTAATTCCTCCCCCTCGATCATGTCGTAAAGCGCATCATAAAGCGGGCGCAGATAGGGCATGATCTTCTCCTTCAAATCGCCGGGCAGGAAGCCGAGCGCCTCTCCCGCTTCGACCGCCGGGCGCGTGAGGATGATCCGCGTGACCTGCTCTTTTCTCAGCGCGGCCACGGCGGTGGCCATCGCCAGATAAGTCTTCCCCGTGCCGGCCGGGCCAAGGCCGAAGACCATGTCGTGCGTCTGGATCGCCTGGAGATACAACTTCTGGCCGGCGGTCTTTGGCACGATCGGGGGCCGCTTCGGCGAGCAGAGAATCTTGATATCGACCAGGTCATCGAGGCTCGCCTCCTGCGGCTCGGTGACAGCCCGCAGGGCGTGGAGAAACTCGTGCTTGCGGATGTTCAGACCACCCTGCCGCGCGCGGTCGAGTTGATCGAAAACGCGGCGCGTTTGCTCGATGCGTTCCGGCGCGCCTTCCACGCGCAGCCAGCCGTCGCGCGCCGTCACGCGCACTTCGAGCGTCTTTTCGAGGGTCTTGAGCAGCGAGAGATCGTTGCCGTAGAGGGATTGCAGGACGCGACCGCTCTCGAACTGCAAGGTTTGGGCGTCGGTTACAGACACAAGGGTGCGTGCGCACTCTGGGCGCACGGCTTCGTATTATTTGAATCCATAGGCGAGCGACCAATAGGTACGCTCATCCGGCGATTTTTCCACTTCCACAATCAAATAGTAGGAGCCGGTCTTCTTTGGCACCACCCGCGCCGCGGCAAAGTGCGGCTTGCTCCACGCTTCGCTCTCCGCCAGGTTGCCGGCGCTGTCGTAGATGTGGATGGAGATCTTTGCCGCCTTCTGGTCGGTGCCCATCCAGAACCAGTATTCGTTGCCCTTGAAGAGCTGGTGCACGATGGCCTTCGTGGTTTTGACCGGCAGGTCTCCGCCCCAGTAGTCCTCGCGGACGGTGAAGCCTTCCTTCACGTACGGATCGGCCGCCTCGAGGGCGAAGGAGAGCGCATCGTCGATGGTGGCGTGGGCCGGGCGCGCGCCAAGGGAAAGGACAAAAAGAAAAAGAACGAGAGGAACGTAACGTTTCACAAAAGTAGGAATCGAAGATTAAGGCGCCTTTGAGTTGATCGATTTAATGAGATCCGAGGTGATGCGATTGATCTCCTGGACGGATTTTTCCGAAATGTCCACGTCGTCGGTCAGGCCGATCAGCGGCCGGATTTCCAGCACGCCCTTCTGCACCCGCGTGATGAGCGGATTGACCTTGTACTTGGGCTTCAAGGCCGCGAGCCGCTTCTCAAAGTAATCGAGCAGCACCGGCTGGTGCAGCAATTCGGCTCCATCCTTGGTGTAGGATTTGCCGACCACCGCGGTGAGCGCTTCCGTGCCGCGGATCCAGCCCCCGAGGCTGACGAGTTGGGAAAGGGCCTCGCTATTGAGCTTGGCCATCGCCTTCTTCACGTCGTCGAGGGCGCCATCGAGTTCCTTGCGCACGTCATTCCAATCCTTCTTGTCCGCCGAGTCGGTGATGGCTTGGGCGCGCTTTTTGACCTCCGCGCCCACGCCCAGCGGGGTTGCCAGGTTGAGCACGCTCTTGCCGATTTGCTTGACCTGAGTGGCGTCCTCGGCCTCGACGGCGATAAAGCCTTCCGCGATCACCGAGCCGAGCATGAGGGCGATTTGCGGGCTCTCGCCCGTGGGCTGGACGACGCCGCTGATGGGCCGTTGTACCTGCGACCAACTCGGCTTGCCGAGCTTGTCGAGCACGCCAAAGATTTCACTCGGGACGGGGACAACGACTTCATCGATCATCTTGGCCTGCGAGGGCAGCTTGCTGACATCGATATGGGCAGGCGGATCGGCGGCGAACAGCGAGACAGGCAGCGCGACGAGCGCCAAAGCGAGAGCTTTCTTCATAGAGTGACGGGACAATCCAAGGGAAATAGCCTGTACTCAAGCAAAGCCGCAGGCATACGTGCAAGAAACTTTTTGGAACGGACTGTTTGCAGGTAAATCTGCGTCAGGCGAAAATCTCCTCTAACGGGATGTTCAGCCCTGGCACGCTGGCGCAATTCAGAAGCGCACGCTCGGTGACAACGGTCTTCTCTCGATAGATGCCGGCCACGGGGGCACGATAGATTTCCACCGCGCGCTGGGGGACGAGAATTATCCAGTATTCCTCGACCCCTGCCTCGGCATAGAGGGAAGCGAGTTCGCGATCCAACGCGACGCTGCTCACAGCTACTTCCACGACCAGTGCCGCGGATTTGGGATGTGACGTCAAGAAGTCCTGACGGCTTCCACGCACCACCGCAAAGTCCGGCTCCGGCACGGAATCGGCGAGCGAGAGTGGTTGGTCTTGCCGCGCGTGAAAGCCCGATGGCAGGAGGGGAGGGATCAGCTCAACCAGTCGCATGACGATGCTCGCGTGAAGCGGGGACTTGCTCATTTTTTCTATGACGATTCCGCGAATAAGTTCAGTCCGTTTGCCATTTTCGTTAAACTGGTTGAGCCGGGAGTACTCTTCGACCGAAAGGGGTGACACACGTTGGCGCACTTCGGGAAGTTCGAGGATCGCGGTCATGAGGTGCCACTGTAAGCGTAGTTTACCGCAACGTCGAGCCTGCATCTCCATGCCCGTCTGCCGGCCCCACTACGGAACGACGCTTCAACCGAGAAAGCGCGTCTCGAATTCCTCCACCTCGGAGCGAAAGATTTGGAGTTCTTGCAACGCCTATCCATCACACTGAAACGCACCGAGTCTGGCTCTCCGGTTAATACGGACGTGAACTTCTCGCGAACCTAGAACTGCCGCGATCTTCACGGATGCCGTTTGCTCAGATCAGAAGGATCAATCTTATAGAACTCCGAAGGGCAAACGACATAGACATCATTGCCCATCAGAAAAAGCTCACCGTTCATCGGCTGATTTCGCTTTTCTCTCCAGAATGATTCTAGCTGACCGTCCTTCAAGTTTACCGCAGCCAAATCCATGCCCAAAAACAGAACCTTATCACCCGCAATCATCGTCTTTATCGCGGTTGAGGGATAGGATCGCACTGGTGACTTGATTTCCCATAGGACTGCACCCGTAGTCGCATGAAGCATCTGGAATCCTTCATCTGTCGTTCCGTTGATGGAAAACAAGACCAGGTCGCTGAGCGGGTCGGAACACAAACACCTGGCGTTGGCCGGAAGATCAAGGAGCGCATTCAGCCCATCTGCACCGATATAATGAAACTCCACCGGCGGTCGCGGACGGCCATCCACTTCCAGGAGAACTCCCTTGCCGTTGGCAACGACAAAGGGAGAAATGTCATGTTCGCCGCACCGCTGTCGCAGCCGAATTGTGGCGTCCGGCCCAATGACGATGACTTCACGCTTGGCTTCCGGTTCGCGGCGTCCGGTCGTCAAGGAAATGCATCCGTTCCGAAAGAGTTCGGCATCATCAAATCCGCGGAGGAATGGACCCGCCGTCCCAACAAGGTTGCCGCTGCGATACACATCGACCATTCTCTCTTTCAGCGAGCGAAAATATTGATGAATGAACAGCTCTCCTTTCGCCTCAAACCGGCTATCTCCCGGCCTTGCCTCCTCGCCTTTATTCGGGATCGCGAGCTGCCAATGCCCGGTGGTTCCGTGTATGACGCAAGTTTTTCCTATTCGCTCTGCGACGTATCCTGGGTTATAAAAGACATGCGGTCCGGTCAACCTCTCAATGAGATTACCTTCCTCGTCGTACCAGCAAAAGGTTATTTCGGCATGTTGACCGACAGAATAGGCGGTCTTCAAGACGAAAGGCGCAAGCCAATGCGCCTCAACACTGCCTTGGCTCTCACCAGGCCCCGTAGGGGGTTCAAAAGCACCGGCCCGTGCGTCTAAAGCCAAGAACAGAAGCGCCACGATTGGTGCCCAGTTACGTAATTCCAACATCTCAATTTTCATGACTACCGAGTAAACAACGCTGAGACTACACGAAATGCTGACATCCGCTAAATCCTCTTCTTGTTCGCGGGCAACGGGTTTTCCCGGGTTCGTTATTGAGCATGGTTGAAATAATTTGAATTGGAAGCTCAAAAACAGGGCAGTAGAGCCCGGTCGAATCCGCCCCGGCCTCACCCAGAGTAAATCCGACTACCTCCGACTCGTGAAAAGTAGAGTAAATGGAGATGCACGGGCGAGCCAAACCGACCAAAGGTGGGTTCTCAGATCCGTTGACTCAGTGTCTCTGCCGAAGAGAGGGTACCAATCAGGCGCCAAAAGGCCACACAAGGCGGCACAAGCCTGTTGCGGATGAGGGCTCGTGACGCGTTGGTCCGTCGCCGGCATTTTCTCCTGCAACGTTTTGCCCTCAGGAGTTAAACGGAATCAAGCCTAATCAAGCTCAATTAAGCCTAGTCAAACCGAATCAAGGCTGTCGAAATCTTCTCGTAGCGCCGGACCTTTCACTTGCCACTTGTTCTCAACCCCGGATAGAGTTTCCCCTCGCCAGCAAGGGGAACGCCATTAATATCGGCAAACGTCCCGCCGACACCGACCCGGTGCCCGGGGCGTTTTTCACGTCTACACACCCAACTCTCCCGTTCAGTCCATGTCCAATACGATTCTGGTCGGCGCCCAGTGGGGCGACGAAGGCAAAGGCAAAATCATCGACTTTCTCACCGAGACGGCGGACATCGTTGTCCGCTCGCAGGGCGGCAATAATGCCGGGCATACGGTGATCGTGGACGGCACGAAGTATGTGCTGCACCTCATCCCCAGCGGCATCCTGCGGCCTGGAAAAAAGTGCGTGATTGGCAATGGCGTGGTCATTGATCCGCTGGCCGTGGCGAAGGAAATCGAGGGGCTGCGCGAGAAGAAGATCAAGGTGACGAAGGACAACCTGCTCATCTCGGATTGCGCGCACCTGGTGCTGCCGTACCACCGCTTGCTCGATGAGCAGCGCGAATCGAAGAAGGGGAAAAACAAAATCGGCACGACCAAGCGCGGCATCGGCCCCGCCTACGGCGACAAGGCGGCCCGCGTGGGCCTGCGCATGGGCGATCTCATGCAGCCGAAGCTTTTCTCGGAAAAGCTCGAACAGCGCATCAAGGAGAACAACGCGGTGCTCAAAGCTTTCGGCGCGAAGCCGCTGAAGTTTGCCGAGGTCAATGCCGGGTATCTCGAGGCGGGGAAGAAGCTGGCGCCTTTCGTCGGCAACACCGTGGTGTATCTCCATGAATCGCTCAAGGCGGGGAAGGAGATCCTGTTCGAAGGCGCGCAGGGGACTTTCCTCGATATCGATCACGGGACGTATCCGTACGTCACCTCGTCGAACACCACGGCGGGGGGCGCGTGCACCGGTTCGGGCGTGCCGCCGCATCGCGTGGATCGTGTGCTCGGGGTGATGAAGGCCTACACCACCCGCGTGGGCGAGGGGCCGTTCCCCACGGAGAACGCGGAATTTTCCGATATGCTGCACGGCATGGGCCGCGAGTTCGGCGCGACCACTGGCCGCGCGCGGCGCTGTGGCTGGTTCGATGCCGTGGCCGTGCGATATGCCGGGATGATCAATGGCATCGACGACATCGCGGTGACGAACCTCGACGGCCTCGATACTCTGCCCTCGATCAAGATGTGCACGCATTACAAGATCGGCAGGAAAACCGTGGAAGTGCCGCCCTCGGATTTCCGCCAGCTTCGCGATGCCAGGCCCGTCTACCTCGAAATGCCCGGCTGGCAGACGCCAACCCACGAGGCAAAGAAATATGCCGATCTGCCGAAGAACGCTCGCGCGTATTTGGAAAAGATCGCGGCCCTGACCGGTGCCAGGCTGACCATCGCCAGCGTGGGTCCGAATCGGAACCAGACGATCGTGCTTTAAATTGCCGGTTGGCGATTGGCGATTGCCGATTGATAATCCTCCTTCGCCGATGACCACCCCTCGCCACATCGCCATCATCATGGACGGCAATGGCCGTTGGGCCAAGGAGCGCGGATTGCCGCGGATCAAGGGCCACGAGCAGGGGGCGGAATCGGTGCGCGCCGTGACCGAGGCGTGTGTCGAATTGGGTGTCGAGTTCCTGACCGTCTACGCCTTTTCGACCGAGAATTGGAAACGCCCCGAGGCCGAGGTGAATGCTCTCTGGGCACTGCTGGAACATTTTATCGCGCAGGAAACGCCCACCCTGATGAAGAATGGCGTGCGCCTCCAGGCCATCGGCCGCCTCCACGAACTCCCCCAAAGCTGCCAGGACGCATTGCGCCGCGCCGTCGAACTCACCGCGCGCAATCCCAAGACAACTCTCATCCTTGCCCTCAACTACAGCGGGCGCACCGAGATCATCGATGCCGTGCGCGACCTCTGCCGCCAAGCCGGCGCCGGCCAACTCGATTGCGAGTCGCTTACCGAAGAAAATTTCAGCCGACATCTCTATACGAAGGAATTCCCTGATCCCGACCTCCTGATCCGCACCTCCGGGGAGCTACGCCTGTCAAACTTCCTTCTGTGGCAATTAAGCTACACCGAAATCTACGTGACCCAAAAAAGGTGGCCAGATTTTAGCAAGGAGGACTTGCGCGATGCCATAAGGGAGTTCAATAAACGCCAGCGCCGTTTCGGCGGCCTCTGAATATTCCCTGATGGAAAAAGCTCAAACTATCCTTGTTGTTGATCCCGAGACGGACTTTCTCGATTGGGTTCAACACCAGCTCGGTACCCCGACGACCCGAGTCATTACCGCCACGAAAGCAGACGACGCTTATAAAATTTTCTGCCGCGAAACCCCCGATCTCCTGATCAGCGAGACTCATCTCTCCCCCTTCAGCGGGCAGGATCTGCTGGTCAAAGTGAAACAGCGCGACCCCAACGCCATCGTGGTGCTCACCAGTGGGTTCGGCACCACGCAGTCGGTCATCGAGTCGATGAAGCTGGGAGCGTTCGATTTCATCCGCAAGGAGACACTGCCCTTCAATCTCAAGGTCGTCGCCGATGCCGCGCTCAAGGCCCAGGCCGAGATGAAGGCGGCCACCACTTTCAAACCGCAGCTCACCGTCGAGGAGCATCAGGACAGCATCGTCGGCAAATCCGCCGCCATGCAGCAGGTCTTCAAGATGATCGGCCGCGTGGCCCATAGCGACGCGCCGGTCATGATCACCGGCGAAACCGGCACCGGCAAGGAACTGGTCGCCCGGGCCATCCACCACTACAGCGGGCGTAGCGCCAAAAGCTTCGTCGCCATCAATTGCGCCGCCATCCCCGAGCAACTGCTCGAGAGCGAGCTTTTCGGCCACGAAAAGGGCTCGTTCACCG
>Ga0206911_1163_pt1 | contig 14215 bp, 9 predicted proteins | sample Alteio_BWOrgHeat_74_FD_152956 | JGI IMG/M metagenome (GOLD analysis project Ga0206911, IMG submission 152956) | Enriched cells from forest soil in Barre Woods Harvard Forest LTER site, Petersham, Massachusetts, United States -... | ecosystem: Environmental > Terrestrial > Soil > Temperate forest > O...
CGTCCCCAAGACCTGGGTCGACAAGGACACCGGTCACCGGGTATGGCGCCTCAGCGACGAGCCCAACTCCGGCGGCTTCTATTTCAACGTCAACGCCTACACCCCCGATCACAAGTCGATGATCTACACCGCACCCGACGGCATCCACGTCCTCGACATGGACACGCATAAGGCCCGTCTGCTCGTCCCAAACCCTCCCGCCGCCGCACTCTCTGAATCCGCCGATCCCAGCGCCGTTCGCGGGGCCGGAGCCGGCCGCAATCCCCACGCGCTCGTCGCAGGCAACAAGACCAACAGCGTCTTCTTCACCCAGCAGGACCCCGCCACCCACACTGCCGCCGTCTACAAAGCCGACGTCTACACCGGCGCGATTCGCAAACTCACTGACCTGCCGCCCAGGATCGGCATCGTTAGCGTCAACGCCGACGAGACCCTCGCCGCCGGAACCTACATCGAAGGCGACGCCACCGGCAAGGAGTACGGCTCGAACGCACCCGCTCCGGGCAGCCCCGCCCCAAATAGTGCTCCAGACAACCGCACGGCCAGTGCCGCACAAGGCCCGCACTACCAGCCCGAAAACAAGGGCCTGATGATGGAGCGCCGCCTCGCCGCACGCCTCCCACTCGTCCTCTTCACCATCCGCCTCGAACCCGGCCCGCATGGCGAAAAGCCCGGCGAGATGAAGACCCTCCTCCACTCCACGGACTGGGTCAACCACCTCCTCTTCTCCCCCACCGACCCCGATCTCCTGATGTACTGCCACGAAGGCCCCTGGCAGAAAGTCGATCGCATCTGGATGATTCACACTGACGGCACCCACAACACCCTCATCCACAAACGCACCATGGCTATGGAGATCGCCGGCCACGAATTCTGGGGCCTAGACGGCGAGACCATCTGGTACGACTGGCAGTACCCCAAGGGCGAAGACTTCTTTCTCGCCGGCTACAACCTCAAAACAGGCAAGCGCACCGCCTTCCACATGCAGCGCAACGAGTGGTCGATTCACTTCAACCTCACAAAAGACCTCGACCTCTTCACCGGCGACGGCGGCGATCCCGGCCAGGTAGCGAAAGCCCCCGACGGCGAATGGATCGAGCTGTTCTATCCACACATGCTCCCGCTCGGCGAAGGCGTGCTCAACGAACCCACCTTCTGGCAACCCGGCGTCTTTCAATCCGAGCGCCTCGTCAACATGTCGCATCACTACTACCGCGAGGAACCCAACGTCCGTTTTAGCCCGGACAAAAAGCTTGTCCTCTTCACTAGCAACATGTTCGGTCCCAGCTACGTCTTCGGAGTCGAAGTCAAAAAAGCCGACAATCCTCCAGCCGCCGACGTCCTCTCCACTCCCGACCTGGCGCGCAAGTTCAACCCCAAGGACCCACCCAACAGCAAAGGTCCTGTTGTTCAACCCCAAGCCGCTCAACCCCAAGCCGTTCAGCCTCAATGAGTCGCCGCCTTACAGCGCCGCACGTTTGCATCAACAGGAGTCTCCGCGCATGATTCGCTTCACGTTCTCGTCGCTTGCCGCGCTCGCACTCGTCGCACTTCCTCTGACGATGAGCGCTCAGTCCGGCTCTGTGATAGAACAGCTCCCACCAAAAACTTGGGTCGACAAGGACACCGGCCACCGCGTGTGGCGCGTCTCCGACGAACCCAACTCCGGCGCCTTCTACTTCAACGTCAACGCCTACACGCCCGACCACGAGCAGATGGTCTACAACTCGCCCCAGGGCATCCGCGTGCTCGATCTCGCCACCATGAAGACGAGCATGCTCGTTCCGAATGCTCCGCCGCCACCCAATGCCGACGACTCACCCATGGCCCGCTTCGGCCGCGGAGCCCACGCCATCGTCGTCGGCCACAAGACCAACAGCATCTTCTTCACTCGCATCGATCCCGCCACCCACATCAACGCCATCTACAAAGCCAACACGAACACCGGCGCGGTCCGCAAACTCACCGACCTCCCGCCGCGGCTCGGCGTCTCCAGCATTAACGCCGACGAGACCCTCGGCGCCGGCACCTACAACGAATCAGACGTACCCGGCGGCGACCCCAACGCGCCCAACGCCTTCGTCGCCAATGCACCGCCACCCCCACGCGCCGCCAACGCGAACGCCGCAGCCAACCTTGGCGGAGCGCACGTTCAGGCCGACGACAAGGGCCAGATGATGGAGCGCCGTCTCGCCGCACGCATTCCGCTCGTCCTCTTCACCATCCGCCTCGAGCCCGGCCCCAACAGCGAAAAACCCGGCACCATCAAACCGCTGCTTCACTCCACCGACTGGGTCAACCATCTCCTCTTCTCCCCCACTGACCCCGACCTCCTCATGTACTGTCACGAAGGCATGTGGCAAAAGGTCGATCGTATCTGGCTCATCCACACCGACGGCACCCACAACACCCTCATCCACAAACGCACCATGGCCATGGAGATCGCCGGCCACGAGTTCTGGGGGCTCGACGGCCAGACCATCTGGTACGACTGGCAGTATCCCAAAGGCGAAGACTTCTTCCTCGCCAGCTACAACCTCCAAACCGGAAAACGCACTGCCTACCACATGCAGCGCAACGAGTGGTCGATTCACTTCAACCTCACCAACGACCTAGACATCTTCACCGGCGACGGCGGCGATCCCGGCCAGGTAGCAAAAGCCCCCGACGGCGAGTGGATCGAACTCTTCTACCCGAAGATGGTCCCCCAGGGCGAAGGCGCACTCAACAGGCCCGACTTCTGGCAGCCCGGAGTCTTCAAGTCCGAGCGCCTCGTCAACATGGCCCACCACAACTACCGCGCCGAGCCCAACGTCCGCTTCTCCCCCGACAAAAAGTACGTCTTCTTCACCAGCAATATGTTCGGCCCAAGTTACATATTCGGCGTCGAAGTCAAAAAAGCCGAGAACCCGTCCGCAGCCGACATCCAATCCACACCCAACCTCGCGCGCAAATACAACCCCGTCGATCCCACCCCAACAACAACGCCCAAATAGCCACCTCTCGAAGTGCCACAAAGGAACGGGTGCCCCATCCATCGCAGTCTCATCGCGATGGGTGGGATGTAAAATCTCTTACGGCCACCAACCAAGGAACTCAATGCGCCGCACGATTCTTTTCGCCGTCCTTCTAGCGCCCATCGTTGCAAACGCGCAATCGCACCCTCGCCAAATCCAGCAATTCACCACCGAATGGCGCTTTCTCCAATCCGACGCCCCCGGCGCAGAATCCCCCACCTTCGACGACTCCTCCTGGAAGCCCGTCATCCTCCCCCACGACTGGTCCATCGCCGGCCCCGTCGAAGAAAACGCTCCTAGCCGCGCAGCAGGAGGCTTCTTCCCCACCGGCATCGGCTGGTACCGCCATACCCTCACCCTCGCAAAACTCGACCCCGCCAAGCGCACCTTCATTGCCTTCGACGGCATCATGGCCAACTCCGACGTCTACTGCAACGGCGAACTTCTCGGCCACCGCCCCTACGGCTACGTCAGCTTCAACTACGACCTCACTCCGCACCTCCACGCCGGCAAAAACATCATCGCAGTCCGCGTCGACAACTCGCAGCAACCCGCCTCCCGTTGGTACCCCGGCGCAGGCATCAACCGCCAGATCCGTCTCATCACCACCAACGCCATCCGCATCGTGCCCTGGGGAACCTTCGTCACTACGCCTGACCTCCACAACTCGGAGGCCACGATCAACGTTCGCTCCACCATCCTCAACAACTCCGACACAACCGCAGAGATCACGCTCTCCATCGCTATCGAAGGGCCGGGAAAGATTCTGGCCGCATCATCCCACGGTCGTATCGGCAAACTTATCGCCGCGCACGCGACCGCCGACCTCGAAGAATCTCTTCACGTCGCCAACCCCGATCTCTGGGACCTCGACCATCCCGCCCTCTACACCGCCCACGTCACCGTCTTCCGCAACGACAAACCCATCGATAACGAAGACGTTCGCTTCGGCATCCGCGAGTTCCGCTTTGATCCTAACCAGGGCTTCTTCCTCAATGGCGTTCATCACAAAATCTACGGCGTAGCCCTCCACACCGACGCCGGAGCCCTCGGCACAGCCGTCCCGCTCGCCGCCTGGGAACGCCGACTCAACGCCCTCCGCAAACTCGGGGTCAACGCCATCCGCACCGCTCACAATCCACCTGCGCCCGAGTTCCTCGACCTCGCCGACCGCATGGGCTTTCTCGTCATGGAAGAGATGTTCGACTGCTGGACCGTGGCCAAGAATCCCTACGACTACCACCTTTACTTCAAGGAGTGGTCCGTCCGCGATACCGCCGACACCGTCCGCCGCGACCGCAATCACCCCAGCATCATCCTCTGGTCCGCCGGCAACGAGATCCACGACACTCCCAAACCAGACATCGCCATCCCGATCCTGAAATCCCTCGTCGACACCTTCCACGCCAACGACCCAACGCGCCCGGTCACGCAAGCCCTCTTCCGCCCCAACGTCTCGCACGACTACGACAACGGCCTCGCTGACCTCCTCGACGTAGTCGGCCAAAATTATCGCGAGCAGGAAATACTCAAAGCTCACGCCGACAAACCTACCCGCAAAATCATCGGCACCGAAAACACTCACGACCGCAACCAATGGGTTGCCATGCGCGATCACGCCGAGTACTCCGGCCAATTCCTCTGGTCCGGCATCGACTATCTAGGCGAGGCTGGCCGCTGGCCTTCCATCGGCGCCGGCAGCGGCCTCCTCCTCACCACATCGCTCCCCCGCGCCCGCGCCTACGAACGCCAATCCTGGTGGGCAGATCCGAAGACACAACCCATGGTCCGCATCGCCCGCCGCGTGCAAGCCGCCCGCCGCGGCCCCGTTGATCCCGGCTACACCTCACCCACTTCCAACAACCAAGCCGCAACAACCGCACCCAACGCCCCACTCGACCCCACCACCCGCTTCGGCCAACCGCTCCTCCTCGACTGGACGCCAAAAGATCAATCTCCCCACACCGAAAACATTGAAATCTACACAAACGCCGAAGAAGTCGAACTCATCCTCAACGACAAATCCCTCGGCACCGAAAAACTCCACCCCGATGCCACCCCCATCTCCTTCCAGATCCCCTTCGAACCCGGCACTCTCAAAGCCATCGCCCGCACCAACGGCAAAGTCGTAGCACAAGACGAACTACACACCGCGGGCAAACCGGCCCACCTGCTCCTCACCACTGGTCTCACCGCAGCACAACTCACCGCGAAGCCCGAAAACTCTCCCGTAACAGCACTCACGCCAGACTGGAACGACGTAGCCTACGTCACCGCCACCCTCGTCGACGCGAACAACACCGTCATCCCCGACAGCGAAACCCGCATTCATTTCTCTGCCACCGGCCCCGGCCAGGTCATCGCCGTCGACAACGGCAACCTCCTCGACCACGACCCCTTCCAGGCAACCGATCGCAAACTCTACGAAGGCCATGCCCTCGCGATCCTCCGCGCCACCTCACCCTCCGGCACCATCACCCTCACCGCCACCGCTGAAGGCGTTCAGCCCGCAACAATCACCCTTAAGACGAAACCAACAGTATCCAGCGTGCCATCGCACAGCTTTTAGCGATTCATAGATCGATCCGACGCTCTCTAACCGCTAGGCCACAGACTAGCCTTGAATCCGTCTTTCTCGAGCGCCTTCTGGAGATCGAGAAACACTTTGCTCATGGCAGTGTGATCGTCGCTCGGGCTTCCAATGCTGGCGAAACTTAGCATCACAACAGCGCCGTAAGGCCAAACCGAACAGCTTTGCTGATTGAGGAGCAACAGCGCCTCTTCGATACTCAGGCTTCGTCTCTCTAATCGATTTTCGGGAAGCTTAATGTAGATTCCGGTTCCCTCGACAAAAACTTCAGGATTGCGCCACAGCTGCCCGTCTCTAATATTCCGATAACTGCTCTCGGCCGCTACCTGAATCGTCTGCTTCGAGCCGGAATCGTTTCGACAAGTCGCTGCTGTTGCCCAAGGAGAAAGAAGAAAGAGAGAAAGTAAACCTGACAATCGACGAGTCATCGAACGTCTTCGCTTATCTGAGTACACCTTGTCATCAAGCCTAACGCCTTCGAAATAATTCGGCAAAGAACCTCGCCGTCACTTCCTAACCCCGGCTCGGACTCTTCCCCAACAACTCCCGCGCAATCACCATCCGCTGAATCTCACTCGTCCCCTCACCAATCGGACACAGCCTCACATCACGATAAAATTTTTCCGCCGGATAGTCCTTAATAAACCCGTACCCTCCATGAATCTGCACACCTTCATCGCAGATCCTGCACGCCGCCTCGCTCGCATACAACTTCGCCATCGCCGACTCAAGCGTCACCTTCTGCCCCGCATCCTTCATCTGCGCCGCCCGCATCGTCAACAACTGCGCCGCATCCCATTGTGTCGCCATGTCCGCCAGCTTGAACTGAATCGCCTGAAACTCGCTGATCGTCTTGCCAAACTGCCGCCGCTCCTGCGCATACTTCATCGCTGCATCGAGCGCACCGCGCGCCATCCCCAGACTCAACGCAGCAATCGAAATCCTCCCACCATCCAGCACACGCATCGCGTCCTTGAACCCATCACCCTCTTTGCCAACCATGTTCTCCGCTGGAATTTCACAATCCTCAAAGATTAGCTCCGACGTGTCGCTCGCCCGCAGCCCAAGCTTGTTCTCCTTGCGACCAGGCCGAAACCCGGGTGTTCCCTTCTCCACCACAAACCCCGAGATCCCGCCGCTCGCTCCCTTCGCCTTGTCCGTCACCGCCAGCACAACCGCGCAGTTCGCATGGCTGCCATTCGTGATGAACGTCTTCGATCCGTTCAGCACCCACTTGTCACCCTTCTTCACCGCGGTCGTCCGCGCACCGCCGGCATCCGAACCAGATCCCGGCTCCGTCAATCCCCACGCGCCAAGCCACTCACCGCTAGCCAGCTTCGGAATCCACCGCTTCCTCTGCTCATCGTTGCCAGCCAACATGATGTGGTTGGTGCATAGCGAATTATGCGCTGCCACAATGATCCCCACACTGCCATCCACTCGCGACAACTCTTCGATCGCAAGCACGTACTCCACATACCCCATACCCGCGCCACCCAGCGACTCTGGAAAGATCACGCCCAGTAGTCCCATCTCGCCGAGCTTCTTCACCACCTCATGCGGAAACTCGCTCTTCTCGTCCCACTCAGAGACGTGTGGCGCAATCTCCCCTTCGGCAAAGGCCCGCACGGCACTCTGCAACTGCTTCTGTTCATCCGTCAATCCAAACATCCCGCCTCCTCGGCATCATAACCAATGCTTATACATGTATCACATTCACGCATACTCTGGCCCGCGCGATATTCACACCCGACCAACGGTCGGACCACAAAAAATCGTCCCTCCCTCGACCGGTATACCCGCCACGAAGTGGCCGCCCTCCGCGCAGGAGGCCCGTCCGGCAGGACAAGTCTTTTCTAGGTCAGATCCGATCCAAAGCCTGCCCCAGATCCGCCACAATATCCTCCACATCTTCAATCCCAACCGACACCCGCATCAGCCCATCCGTAATCCCGAGCTTCGCCCTTCCCTCGGCCCCAACAGCAGCGTGCGTCATCGTCGCCGGATGACAGATCAGCGTCTCGACCCCACCCAGCGACTCGGCAAGAAATCCCAGCCGCAGCGAACTTGCAAACCGGTTCGCATTCTCCAGCGAACCCAACTCCATCGAGATCATCGATCCGAACCCGCGCTGCTGCCGTTTCGCCAACTCATGCTGCGGATGCTCAGCCAGTCCCGGATAAAACACTTGCTGCACTTTCTTATGCCCCTTCAAAAAGTCAGCAACCACCCGCCCATTCGCATCGTGCTGTTTCATCCGCACCGCCAGCGTCTTCACTCCGCGGAGCAGTAGATAACTTTCAAACGGTGACAGAATCCCACCCGTACACTTCTGCACAAAGCGAAACTTCTCCGCCTGTTCCGGCTTCGTGCAAACCAGCACCCCGCCCAGCCCATCCGAATGCCCATTCAAAAACTTCGTTGTCGAATGCATCACGATATCCGCACCTAGCGCAATCGGCTGCTGCAGATAAGGCGACAAAAACGTATTGTCCACGCTCAACTCCACACCCTTCGCATGGCAGATCCGCGCCACCGCCGCGATATCCGTAATCGTCATCATAGGATTCGTTGGAGTCTCGATGTGCACCAGCTTCGTCGCCGGCGTAATCGCCGAGGCGACATTCTCCGCCACGCTCGTATCGACATACGTAAACGTCAGCCCGTAGTTCGTCAGCACCTTATCGAACAACCGCCCCGTCCCGCCATACATGTTGTCCGTGCAAACCACGTGGTCGCCAGACTTCATCATCGTGCACATCGCTGTAATCGCAGCCATTCCACTGGCAAACGCATGCGCGCTCGTTCCGCCTTCCAGCGAACACAGACTCTCCTCCAGCGCATCTCGTGTCGGATTCGTCAGCCGCGCGTACTCATGCCCCTTGTTCTTCCCGATCGCCTCCTGCTGATACGTCGAGGTCAGATAAATCGGCACATTCACCGCTCCGGTCAGCTCATCCGGAGCCTGTCCATCATGAATCGCCCGCGTCGCAAATCCCATTCGCTTCTTCGTTTCCATCCGTCCCTCATTCTTCGTCAGTCTTTTACTTCTTCGCTTTGGCCTTCGCCTCAGGCGGCCGCCGCGGCCTCTGCTTCGACGACACCGACTTGATCACCAGCTTGTACTGAGCCTTCTTATCCATCGGCACCTTGGCCATCTTCAGCGCCGTAGCCATCATCGCCTTCACATCAGAGCGGTCCAGGGTCTTCGCATCTTCCAACCGGATATACCGAACCACACTTCCCTCGCCTTGCAACAAACCCTTGGGATCAGGCAGCGCAGCTCCCTGCAGAAAAAACAAGCTGACATTCTTCGGAAAGACCGCGATCGAAAATATCGCCTCCGAAGTCTTCTCCGTTGGCGCAAATCCACACGCCAGCGCGTTGTAGTTGTCGTAGATTATCTCAACAGCATTCGGCAGGCGCTTGCGCATCTTGGCCAATGCCCCGCGCGCCAACGCCGCAATCTCAGGCGTGAACGCATCGAGAAAGCCATCGAGTTGCGCCTCAGGACTCTTCGTCTCCGCTTTCTTCATCGCAATGCTCCTGCGTTCCTAACTCGACCCTATGCCACCGCGCGCAGTCCAGCCACCAGTACAGCACCTAGTCCAGCAAGCCCTTGCTCAAATACCTCTCCGCCGAATCCGGAATCACCGTCACCACTCTCTTCCCCGCGCCAAGCTCCCGCGCCACATCCACAGCCGCGCACAACACCGCCCCCGCGCTCGACCCTGCAAACACACCCTCTTCCTCAGCCAGCCGCTTCACCATCACCAACGCCGGATCATCCATCACCATCATCACGCGGTCGCACACGCTGCGATCAAACGTCGCCGGAATAAACGACACACCGATCCCCTCCACGCGATGCGGTCCTTGCTCGCCCCCCTGCAACACACTTCCCTGCGGCTCAACAGCCACTGTCAAAATATCAGCGCGCTTCTTCTTGAGGAACCGTGCGACCCCGGTAAATGTCCCCGCCGAACCCACACCCGAGATCCACGCATCGACCCGCCCACCCATCTGCTCCCATATCTCCACTGCCGTCGTCTGCTCATGAAAGTCCGGATTCGCCGGATTCTCAAACTGCAGCACAGCAGACGCCCCGGGGGTCTCCATCTCAAACTGCAACGCATGCTGAATTGCACCCGCCATCCCCTCAGCTTCAGGAGTCCGCACCACCGTCGCACCCAACCCGCGCATCAGCTTCACTTTCTCCTCGGCAAACTGCTCCGGCACATACAGCATCACCTTGTATCCGCGATTCACGCCGATCAGCGCCAGCCCAACGCCGGTATTCCCCGCTGTGGCCTCAACAATCGTTCCACCCGGCTGCAACACACCGCGTCGTTCTGCATCCAGCACGAGCCCCAGCGCAGCACGATCCTTCACACTCCCACCGGGATTCAGATACTCCAGCTTTGTCCAGATCTCCGCGCACGGCGCACCAATTGCCTGTTCGAGCCGGCGCAGACGCAACATCGGCGTCTGTCCCACCAGCTCCAATATGTTCTCAACAACCCTCATCGACTCAAACCTCACACACAAACTCAACCCGCCCGGCCACAATCTCGGCCGAAGGCGCAGCGTCACACTCAAGCTTTTACATCAGTCAGAAGGAAACTGGCTCCACAAAGCCATTCACTGCCACTTCACGACGGACAATTCTCACCCCAGCCATCACTGTTTCTTCGCAGGATCATTTAATGCTGCTTGCTTGTCCTTTCCTTCCTTGACTACCCTCGGATAGTATCCACTCCGCGTCCGAACCGACAACCTCCCAAAGCCCTTCGCCTTCGCCTCCACATGCACCTCGCGATATCCACCCAGCGTCGGCGACTTCGTCGAGTGATACGAGATCGTGTACTGCGTTCGGATATCCTGCGCTACCAGCGCCGCGATCTCATCCACCTGGTTCACCGATTTCGGAAAGTAAGCCGCCCCGCCTGTCTGTTCCGCCAGCGTCTCCAGCACCCTGCGCGCATGTCGCGACTCGCGCTTATCCGTGTCCTCGCCAAACAACAACCCAACGCAGTAGATTACCGGCCCATCGAGGTCCTGAATCCTCCGGATCGTCTGCTCCAGCGTCGCGCTCGAGGCGTTGTCCTCGCCGTCGGTAACAACCAGCAACACCTGCTTCGGATGCTTCGCGTTCTTCGCCAGATAATCCGCCGACGCCACGAGCGCATCGTAGATCGCAGTCCCTCCACTCGACTTGATAAAACTCAGCCCCTGTTGCAATTTGTCGATGTTGTTCGTGAAGTCCTGATCGATGAACGCCTCCCACGAGAAGTCCACCAGAAACTCTTCATCCTGCGGGTTGGACAGCCGCACAAAATCTACCGCCGCCTTATCCACCGCCGTCCGCTTGTCATACATCGAACCCGAGCTGTCGATCAGCAACCCCAGCGACACCGGCAGATCTTCATGCCGGAACGAATTGATCGTCTGTTGTACCCCATCCTCATAAACGGTGAACGCATCTTTCGTCAGCGTCTGAATCGACCGGCCGCTCGAATCAAGCACCGTCGCGTTCAGACGAACCTCATACGCATCCTGACGCAGCGTGTACTTCCCACCCTCACGCTCGATCTTCCCCAACCCAACGCCCTGGGGAGTCCCAGTCTGTGCTGCTGCCGGCGCATCAACATCCGGCGAAGGCACAGGATCGCGATCCACCGTCAACGAGGGCTGCTTTGGTTGTTGCTTTACCTGCGCCGGTGCCGTCGTCGGCTGTTGAGCCCATCCGCTCACCACCCCAGCCACCGTCATTGACCATCCCACTGCGGCCATCTGCCGCCACAAACTTTTACTGCGAAGGTGCATAGTACCCCTGGCGATTATGCACCGTCAGCGTAGGAAGCCCCGGCGGCGGCACGAGTCGTATCTTCAATTTACGCCAGTTCCCATCCTGCTTCACCTCAGATGGCCTGTACCCGATCACATATTCGTTCCGCAGCTCTGCGCTGATCCGCGATGCAATGTCTCCTAGATCGTTGATATCCAGCACTCGGAACATCCGCCCGCCCGTCATCTCACAGATATCCGTCAACAAAACCGGCCCCAGCTGCTCTTCCGTCGTCGGCGCATACTGGTCGAAGATCCCGATCGAATAAATCTGCACATCGCTCTCCCGAACCACACGCCGCAGTTCGCCTTCGGTATACCGGCTCCGGTTATCGCCCCCATCCGAGATAATCAAAATCGCCTTCCGTTCATACTTCGCCTGCTTCAACTTATCCACGCCCAGGTAGATCGCGTCGATCAGCGCCGTCCGGTTCTCTGGCTTCAGCATCACCATCCGCGCCTCGACATCATCCACATCCGACGTGTAGTCCACAATCACCGCAGGCCTGTCGTTGAATCCCACGACAAAAAATTCATCCTGCGGATTCGATGTCCTCAGAAACTCGCTCAACGCCTTCCGCGCCCGCTGAAACTTCGACGTCATACTTCCGCTCAAGTCGAAGATGATCCCAATCGTCACCGGCGAATCCTGCGTCGAAAAACTCTTGATTACCTGCCCTATATTGTTGTCGTAGACCTCGAAATTTTCCTTCTCCAGCCCCGTCACCAGCCTGTTCATCGGATCGGTCACCGTCGCCGGGACCAGCACCAGATTCACATCCACGCGAATCCGCGCATCCCGTCGCGAAGTCGCCAGCTTTGCAGCGTTGTCCGCCCCTTCAATCACAGGCTTCGTCACCTCGGGGTCCTTCGGCGGCGGCGGCGGTGGTGCAGTATGCACCGACCCCAGTGGATTCTCCTGCGCCCTGCACACTGCACTTCCTGTCGTGCCCCAAACCACAATACCCAACATCAACGCCGCAAGCCCCAGCACAGCCCGCCGCATCCCAACCCGCCGTCCCCGTATTCCAACCCTCTCCCGCATATCGATGTGCATACTGGCACCTCAACCGTTCCGCGCCGCAAGCTTCTCAGCCGTCTGCCGCCAAGCATTCAATGTCACAGTGCAACTGCCCCAGCATCATAAGATGCCCTGTCGGGAAATGATAGTCCTCACATCTACCCCTTTTGTCACAGTTTTATCTCCCAGCCAAATTCCCGGCAGTCTGCGGTCCGTTTCACCCGCACTTGCGGATTCCCAGGGCAGCCTCACGCTGCCTTCACACACAGCCCGTACAATCTCTACATAATCTAAGACGTTTGGAGAACCGAAAAAGCATGGCTCGTCTTTACCCTTTCCGCGCCCTTCGTTACGACCCCGCCCGCGTCAACATGGAGGATGTTGTCACCCAGCCCTACGACAAAATCACCCCCGCCATGCAGGAGCGTTACTACGAAGCCAGCCCCTACAACCTCATCCGCATCATCCTCGGCAAACGCGAGCCCGGCGACACCGAACCCCAGGACTTCCTCCCGCCCGGCGAAAAGGCCCACAACGTCTACACCCGCGCCGCCGAGTACCTCCACGACTGGCGCCGCGACCACATCTTCGCCGAAGAGTCCGAACCCGCCATCTACGGCTACTCCCAGACCTACACCGTCCCCGGCACCACCGAAGTCCGCGAACGCCGAGGCTTTATCGCCCTCGGCCACCTCTACGACTACGCCGACAAGGTCGTCTACCGCCACGAGCAGACCTTCCCCAAGCACAAGTCCGACCGCCTCGCCCTCTTCAAAGCCACCCGCGCCTACTGCGAGCAGATCTACATGCTCTACTCCGACCCCGCCTTCACCGCCGAAAAACTCATCTTCCAAGGCTCATTTCCAAACGGCTTCGACGACAATCCACCCGACCAGGCCATCACCGACGAGTACGGAGTCGTCCACAAAGTCTGGAAGCTCACCGACCCCAACCTCATCAATCTCCTCCTCACCGCCATGGCCGACAAAAAGCTCATCATCGCCGACGGCCACCACCGCTACGAGACCTCCGTCGCCTACGCCAAAGAGCGTGGCGCCCAGCTCAAACTCCCGTTGAATCAGCCCCTAGACGAAGACGAGCGCGTCACCCCCACTCACCTGCCCGTCCCCACCTACCCCGAAGCCGCCATGATGATGACCTTCGTCAACATGGACGCCCCCGGCATCACTATCCTTCCCACCCACCGCGTCGTCCAGGGCATCGAAAACTTCTCCTCCCCCGACTTCATCACCAAAGCCAGCGCCTTCTACACCATCGACGAGATCCCTGGCCCCTCACGCGCCACCGACCTGATCGCCCTCCTCACTCAAACGCCGGACGACTCCTTCATCGCCGTCACCATCGACGGCGACTACCTCCTCACCCCCAACCCCGAAGCCATCGCCCCGCTCCTCCAGAATCTGCCGCCCAAACAGCGTCAGCTAGGCGTCGCCCAACTCCACACCGTCGCGCTCGACCATCTCCTCGGCCTCACCGAAGACAAGATCCGTGCCACCGGCAACATCCAGTACCTCCGCGAAGCCGACGAAGCCATTAGCCTCGTCGAATCCGGCGAAGCCAACATCGCCTTCCTCATCAAGCCGATCACCCTCGACCAGTTGAAAGACGTCTCCCTCTCGGGCGAAGTCATGCCGCAAAAATCCACCGACTTCTACCCCAAACTCCTCAGCGGCCTAGCCATCTACGCCCTCGACTAAACCGAATGCCCCAGAACTGGGG
>Ga0206911_1164_pt1 | contig 14206 bp, 7 predicted proteins | sample Alteio_BWOrgHeat_74_FD_152956 | JGI IMG/M metagenome (GOLD analysis project Ga0206911, IMG submission 152956) | Enriched cells from forest soil in Barre Woods Harvard Forest LTER site, Petersham, Massachusetts, United States -... | ecosystem: Environmental > Terrestrial > Soil > Temperate forest > O...
GCGTTAGAAATAATGAAGTGCTTCGCGGGATCATACTTCTCTTCGTTGATCCCCATGCAGATCGTGATGTCTTCCCCCTTGGCGGGAGCGGAGATGACCACGCGTTTGGCGCCGGCCGTAATATGGGCTTTGGCTTTATCGGCGTCCGTGAAGCGGCCGGTGGATTCGATGACGATGTCCACACCCAAGTCTTTCCACGGCAGCTGAGCGGGGTCCTTCTGGGCCACAATTTTGACGACTTTTCCGTCAATGACGATATCAGTTCCTTTGACTTCCACTTTATGCGGATCGATGCCAAAAGTCGAGTCGTATTTATAAAGGTGGGCGAGCGTTGGTGCGTCCGTCAAATCGTTTACAGCGACCCATTCGATATCTTTATGGCCCCAGCCGGCTTTCATCACCAGGCGGCCGATACGTCCAAATCCATTAATGCCTACACGAACTCCCATTGGTATGTCCTCCTTGAAGATTTATCGACGTATTCTATCAAAGGTCACGGGCCAGGACAAGCGACTTGACCGTTCGAATCCCGGCGCCGTAGAGCACTTTCGCACATTCGCCTAAAGTGCTGGCAGTGGTGCAGACATCATCCATCAATAAGAAGGAACGCCCGCGAAGTATTTCCCTTTTGTCCTCGGTTAAGGCCTGGAGGGCAAATGCTGAGCGGACGTTGTCACGCCGTTCTGAGCGATTTAACTCTATTTGTGAGAGTGTTTTGCGGGTGCGCAGGAGCAGGGGCAACATCGGGCGGCCGATATCCGCAGCAAAGTGACGGGCCAAGAGTTCTGCCTGGTTAAAACCTCGAATACGTTCATTTTTCGGATAGAGAGGCACTGGAATAATACCCTGGATGTCGTGAAGCTCAGGAAAATGATCCCAGGCATAACGCAAAAGTGCACCGAAAGACTGAACGAGAGTGCGGCGCCCCGCGTATTTAAAGCGATGAATGGCCGGCGGAACGACGCTGCGGTATTCGGTGGCCGCACGAATAAGCAATGGAGGCCGAGATTGCCGGCAGGTGTAACATACATTCCCCCCGTTTTTTAATGGGATGCCGCACTCTTGGCAGATGATTCCCTGTATTCTTGGAATGGCCAGCCAGCATTGGCCGCAAAAGCCCGGATCTTCAGGGCTTGCCAGGGCACCTCGGCATCCTGCGCATGCCCACGGTAAGAAGAATCGTAAAAGGCTCTGCCTGAGAGAGATCACCTCTCTTAGACGCAAATCGGGCCAAAATATTCACTTTAGAATTGAATCGTCAACAGCGTGTTGAGCTGGTAGCCGTATGAATTGGCGTCTGAGCTAACCTTGTTGACCGTATAGAAATAGCTCATCCCAAAAGTGAGGCGGACGTTTGAGGTCATTTCGTAATCGTTCGTCGTGGTGAATTTGTAGCTGTCTGTATTGGTGTTGAGCTCATCTAAGCTGGATCGCTTCTGTTCCAGGGACAGCGTATCCGTCGTCCTAATCCGGTTGGAGAAGACAACCAAGTCGCCAAACGGCAGTTTGAGTCCCGCCGGCAGGAATAGATCCGCATAGACCTGAAGCGCAGGGGTACGAGACACTTGATCGACCGTCAGCCGGCCTGAAGAGTCTGTCGTCTGCTGTATCGATTGGTCATATTTCGGTGTGATGCGCCATTTACCGATGTTAAAGCCGAGCTGCGTCCCCAAAACGCTGCCATGCGAATCGCTGGTGACCACGTTGTTGACCCGGTCAAAAATATTATCGGTTGTTTGCGTGTAGGTCACAAAAAGATCGAGTTTTTTGAACATCGTGAATCGCCAATCTCCTCCATTGGTGGAAGACTTCTCCAAGGACGTATTGAGCGTATCGACCGTTTTATACTGAGTTTTAAGATTCATCTGGCTGTTTGACATCCATCGCTCGGCATGGAAGAAATATTCTGTCTGCGTCAGGCCAAGAATGAGATCCGGGACAATTTGGGTGTGAATGATGGTCTCTGTCCCTGTTGTGTTTTGATTCTGCCTGGTATCCGTGAAGGTATTTGTCACTGACATGGTGCGTAACGGCTGCGCGGGGCCCCTCCAGGCCGTTGCCCAATCAAAGGGCGATAGGCGCTGCGTGGAGCGGAAGGTATTGCGAATGGTGGAATTGACGATTTCCCCGTCTTTGAGCGGGTCACGGACGGAAAATGTGTTTAAGCTGTTATAGCCCGAATCGACATTTTGCCACGTATCCCCGTCCTCCATCAGGTAGCTGGAAACCACATTGAGGGACTGCAGCGGCCGAGCCTTTTTAGAGAAATCCCTCCAGGCAAAGTCCCAAGCGGCTTCTCCCGTGTCCGTCCTGTCGACGGTTTTAGAGAGCGCGGCCCCGGTCGAAATCGACAGGGGAATTCCAAATGTTTCGCGGTTGGTGATGGAATACCGGAGGCGCGGCGCCAACCATTTCTTTAATGTGAGAACACCATCAAAACCCATGGTCTGGGTTTTCAATTTGTCATAGGTGAGCGTCTCTGTCGAGGCCGGCACAGGCTGTGAGGGGTCGACCATTGTGGCCGAGGATCCGGCTACGGTGATCAAAGGAGCGAAGCGCACATCCTTTGATTCCCGGGTGGTCTCCCGGGAGAAGTTGGGATTAAACGTGAAGCCGGGGAGCGGCTGGAATGTCAGTTTCGCATTGACATCTTGCGTGTCGTCCCGCGTATTCGAGACGGAGAAGGGATCGCTGGCGTTCGCAAAGGCTCCGTCAGTAAAGTCCATCTTCAATTTGCTCATCTTATATCCCAGCTGGACAGTGCGCGGTAAATACGCTTTTTGTAGAGGTACGGCATAATCCATCGTTACACCGTAATTATTCGTCTGATCTGTTCTGAACAGGTCGCTTGTATCCGTTTTATCGCTACTGTAGCTAAGGCCGACTTTCGGCAATTTTGGTACGACAAGAGTCCCATCCCCCGTGAACGTTTTTTCCTGGACGTCTCCTTCTTGCTGAACGGAGACGAGCGTTGAAGCGACGGTGTTGATCACCGGAGTAATGGTATGTCGTTGGAGTCCCGTAAACTTCATCGGGAGCCACGTGAGTCGCGTCAGGTTGAAATACTCATTTTGTTCATGCCGGTCTTGATTGGTAATGGCGCTCGTGAACGTTTCGAAATTGCGGTCGATATTTTTGGCGTTGGCGCCGAAGGTCCCCCAGCCATAGAGTTCAAAATCGGATTTAAAGGAGGTCGCATAGCCTATACGAGTAATGACATCCGATCCGTGAAGTTCATCGATCCATATTTCTCCGGAGATTGTTCCCGGAGTCGCATTCGGATCCGTAACACCGAACTTCATCTCCGCCACTGAGGTGAGATTAGGATTTCCGACCTGGGTGACGACACCTCCGGCGTTCCCCGGTGCCCAGGTGTTCGGGCGTGTCCCCCCTATTTGCTGAATGGTCAGCTCGGTCCAAGCATTCGGCGTTAAATGTTGGTCATCGATGGGATAAGAATATTCCAGGTAATCCGTATCGGATCCCGCTCTAAAGATTATGTTGCCTCCGGGCGTGGATCCGGCCTTCTTAGTATTTCGATAAACAAAGAAATGAAGACTGCCGTATGGGGTGAAGTCCATCGGGGCTACTGTGACGTTGGTGGCCGTCAATGTGACGGGCCCCGTGGTGTTATTGAAGGTGTAATCGAGTGCCAGAGATTGTTCCTTGCGGACGGTCGGCGTTGGACCTGTCAACGCCGTATTCACTTGATTCAGGTCGTCAAAGTCAGGATTTCCAGCGGGCGAGACATAGCCGGCGTCGTCCTCGGTATTAATGGCGGCGGACGTGAGGGACGTGGTGGACCCGACCACGGCCGGCTCGTCGCTTTGCCAACGGTTGCCGACGATGGAGATTTTGGCAATGTTGATGGTCCCGAATTTGGTGGCGCCGACGCCTCCAGGCATGAGCGAAATACGCAGTTCTTTAACAGCTGTAAAATTGGCAGCCCCAGCATTGGAAGCTGTAGTGGAACTGATATTAAGTGGAACGCGCACGAATTTCCATCCGGTAAAGTCCATGCGATTGGCTTGGCCGGTGCATTGCCCGTCGCCCGTATTAAAATTAATACAGGCAGGAGCCGTGACATTTGGATTAGACACGATGGCGGCGTCATATCCGTAGTTAGCGCCGATTGTGGTGTTTTCAGGGTCGAGAAAGCCGTTACGATCCAAATCATTGCTGTCGAGACGCAAGTTGTTGGCGCCTAATGTTTGCTGAGTGCCGTCAGGATCTATAAACGGAATGCCGACGTCTTCGCCTGCATCCAATGTATTGTTGTTGTTAATGTCTTCTGTCTCACGATGGCCGCCATTCGTTTCTCCATCGAAGTTTTCGCTGATTTGACCTAGGGTCACATTGATTTGAGTCTGACTTGGAGTTTGGTTGGGACCCGTGGTTCCGTCTCCCTGCATCCACATTTCAAGATAAAGCTTTTTGGAAAGATCGATGCCTCCCGGGGCAAGAACAGTGGCGATTGAGGCTTCGGCCGACTTTGTAAGGTCGTAATTGATGGTGAGGATTTGCGTTTGATCACCCGTGAGAGCTGCGGCATTCGGATTGATATCCAACGTCCTGACCAGGTTATTGGTCAGGTTGTCTCCGTTCGGGTTAGTCAGCGGGTTTTCCGGCGTTTGGTTGATCAGATGTTCCACCCCAATAGCGTTCAAATAGGTGACCGGCTGATTGAGATAGGTCGGATTGGATGATATTTGCCAGCTGAGTTTGCTCAAATTGACCGTCGTTTCGTCCTTAATGCCTTCCATGTTGTCGATGAGAGCTTTGCCAAACGTGTTTGGGTTGCGGACGCTTCTGGCAACCTCTCCAGAAAAGCTCGATTTTAGAAATGGGAGAGGATTAAAAATCAGATCTTTCAAATGCATGTCTGTTTCTTCCACCAGCCAGCTTCCGGACGTTTGCCGGATATCGGGAGCGGCCGTCTGTTTGGGCGCAAAATCGTAAATAATGGAAGATCCGATAAGGCTCGAAGCGAGGATTGGAGCGACGGGAGATAAGGAGAGTTCCCCGCGCGCACCGACCAGCGTATCCTGTTGGGCGCCGGCGATCCCGAATGGTGAAAAGTCATACGTGGCTTGGATGTGAGTGGTATCCGTAATTTGGTCCTCGTTAAAAAACGTGATAAAGCCCGAGGCGTAATCGATGAAGTAATCCACATCGCGCACGAGCGTGCGGCCATCCATCGTGATATGTTCGCTGTTGAGAACGATGTTGGGGCGCAGCGTGTATGTTTTGACTCGTGACCGGTATTCGACAAAGAAGCTCGATTGTGTGGTAGGCGAGAAGAAATAAACCTGCGCTTTGGTCGCATCATTGCTATCGATGCGCCGTGTAAGAACGAACGTGCCTGCCTCAAAATCCACATAGATTTGCCCTGCGTTGTTCGGCAGGTACTGGATGCCTTCGGTCGCGCCGATGTAATTGTTGCTCAAATCCCGCAGCTGCAGCGTAAAGTTCCCCTGCCCGTTATCGCGGACGATATTGGTCGCGCCCAAATTGTAATGAGTGAGTTCTTCCGGTGCCGGGATTTGCGTGATTTGGCTCTCATCCCATTTAATCGCTTTTGCCAGGCCTGTGATGCCCCGAGATTGGCTAATCGGAGTCGCCGAACCTGGCGGATTATAATCAATGGCGACGATGCTGATATTGGTGAGGGCATTTTTAAAAGTGATGACGCCCGAGCTCGGGTCCACCGTGTAGTCGACGCCTTGCGCCAAAAGTAAAAACAGTCCCGGCTGAGTGGTGAGCGGCGCTGTGGCCGGTAGATTCGAGATGAGGGATTGATCCACTGTCATTGTCGTGAATTGCGGACCCTGCCGCGTGCTGTCCTGAGTGTTCAAGTACACTTTCAGCTTTGTGATATCAATGCCGACGTCGCCGGAAGCAGGGGGTTTCATGCCGTTTCGATAGTTGTAATATTTGTATCGAATGTAACTGGTATCGGGAATGTTTATTCTCTGAAGAATGACGTTGCCCACAAACTCTTTGGTTTCGGTTTCACCTTTGGTGCGGCTGCCGATGAAATAGCCTTTGAGGGCCTTGTACTTTAACTCCGTGGAAGCCCCGAAGACCTGCTTGCTGTACCCGGCGAATTCCGTCTGTGGAAGCGAGAGATTGATATCTCCAAAGGCCGCTCGCTGGACCACTTCGTCGGGGTCTCCTTTGTAGACGATCGAGATATCCTTTTTGTCGGTTTTCGTATCATCAAAATCGACGTTGACCGTCACTTTGCGGCCGATCTGTCCATTGATTCTCACCTGCAAAGACTGTTGGAGTTCGAAAGCGCTTTGTCCTGAAGGGACGCCTTGCGTCGTCGCATAGTTTGGGTTGGCATACTGAGTGCTGCTGTAAGTCATCCCAATTGTTTTTCTGCCGGAAACCGTCAGACGGGATTCATACGGCATCTGGACCGTAAACCCTGGCGGTGGCGGAACGGCCGGCGCCATACGTCCGATCGGGCTCGTCGAGACGGCAATTTCCGAGGGTAAAGGGCCATAGAGCGGCTGCCCTGTTTCGATCAGCTGCCGCATTTCGTTCCAGCGCTCCCGCTCGTTATGTAAATCCTCGTAAGGCTCTAAGTTTAATGAAGCTTGTTCGACGGCTTCGGATGTTTCCTCATCCTGGATGTCGGGAAGAAGTTCTTCGATGGGTTTTTTTAGAAGGTGGATGGACTGCAGCGCCAAATCAGGAATTTCTGTTTCACCGCGCAACGAATAAAACGCTGTAAAAAGAAGACCTAGACAACAACCCCAAACAAGCCACTTAAAACGCATAAATTCGCATTATTGTTGTCTGAATTTAACAAAACTGCAAGTCTTTTTAAGCAAAAATGAAAAATATCTCATAATTGTAACGATTGCGTAAATTGATAGGAAAACACGATATAATTCTGCAGGTGAAGATACTATCGCGCTATATTCTCAAGGAATTCCTGGGGAATCTGTTCTTAGGCCTCTTCATCTTCACCTTTATCCTGCTCCTGGATCATCTTTTTGAGCTCGCTGATCTGCTCCTCAACAAAGGCGTAGGCGTGATGTTGACCCTCCGATTGCTTGCACTACTTCTCCCTTCATCGCTCTCCTTGACGCTGCCCATGTCGACACTCCTTGCGGCGCTTTTAACCTTTGGCCGGCTTTCGGAGAACAACGAGATCACGGCGGTACGCGCGAGCGGCTTGGCGGCCTGGAGTTACGTCAAAACACCGTTCATTGTCTCGCTGGTCGCGTCACTTTTTTTGATCCCTTTCAATACTCTCTGGGCGCCGCGGGCGCACGCCTCATTCCGCCAGTTATATTTGCAGGTGCTCCAGAGAAATCCGTTGGTTCGCATTGAAGAGAAAACGTTCGTGGAAATCGGCGATTATCATCTCTTCGTCGAACGCAAAGACAAGAAAACGAAAGTCATGCGAGGCGTCACGATCTATAAAATTCCACCCGACGGCGCTCCCTTGCGTATTTTTGCAGACCGCGGAACAGCTTCCGTGAATGTGACGCAGGGGATCACATTTCTTTTACAGGATGGGAGAATTGAAGAGGTCGATGCGGCGGACCCGTCACGGTGGATATACACTAGTTTTAAAAATTACCAACTCTATATTCCCCTCGTAAACTCGCAGGCGGCCTCAGAGCGCGCTTTGGAAGAGATGGATAATCCTGAGTTGCGCAGAGAAATCACCCGTCTCAAAAGCAAAAATATTCCCTTTCCGATCCTGGCCTGCCAAATTCATCTGCGCTGGGCGCTGGCTCTTACGCCGCTGCTCTTTGCCGGTCTGGGAATTCCACTGGCGATACGCCTTCACCGAGGCGGCAGGTCCATCGGTTTTGGACTGAGTTTGCTCATTATGGTGCTGTATTATGTAATGGTCATGGGTGGGACGGGTGCCGGCCAACGCGGCCTTCTCCCGCCTTGGTTTGCGGTATGGCTGGGAGACGGGGTAATATTAATAGCCTCTATCGCGTTTTATAGGCGATTTACTAAAAAATGAAGATTCTTGACCGCTATTTGATGAAAAGCTTCCTTATCCCATTCGGGGTTTGTGTCCTTGTCTTTTGCGTGCTGGTTCTCCTCGGCCGCTTCTTCGACAAAATGGATATCTTTGTCGGCTATCACGCGCATCTTAAGGACATCATCGTGTTCCTCATTTTGGGGCTGCCTTTTTGGTTGAATCTCGTCCTTCCGGTAGCCACCATGCTGGCGCTGTTGTTTTCTCTCGGGACACTTTACCAACGTGGAGAGTTCACCGCGTTCCGCTCGGCCGGGATTCCCTCATGGCGACTTTATCTTCCTTTCGGGAGTTTGGGTCTGTTCTTAGCGATCGTTTCGCTCGTAGGAGGTTTGACGTTTCTGCCCAAGCTTAATTTTCAGTCCCGCAAAATCTACCGCGTCCATATTAAGAAGCGCGACATTCTCGAGTATCGAAAGGATAATATTGTCGCGGCCGGCCGTGATCACCGGCGCTTCACGATCGGCTGGCTGGATGTGGCCAACCAATACATGAAGGATGTCGTGGTTGACCGCTTCAGCGATGATTTGGAATGGATGGAGACCACATCAGCCAAGTTGGCCGTCTATCAAAATGGGCGGTGGCTGTTCAAAGACGGCATTTGGCGGACCAAGGATGCAACACTGGCCAACGGCGTTCGTGAAGAACCGTTTGCCGAAAAATGGATGGATATCCCAGAGAAGCCCGCGGATTTTGCCTTGGAAGATAAGATCACCGATGACATGACCGGGCCGGAGCTGCTCGAGCGAGCTGAACGTCTAAAGCACTTAGGCGCCCCCACCTACAAAGAGCGAGTGGCCTGGCATATGCGCATGGCTTTGCCTTTTGCGAATGTCATTGTGATTGCGCTTGCGATTCCCTACGCCTTGCGGAGCGGCGTGCAGGGCCGAACACAGAACTTCAGTTATGCGCTTGCCTTGGCTTTTCTTTATTGGGGAGTGACGTCGGTGTGCCAGTCCTTTGGAGAGCAGGGCCGGATGTCAGCCTGGGCGGCCGCATGGGCGTCTAATTTTCTATTTTCTGGAATCGCGCTGTGGAAGCTGGCCCGTCTGGCTTAATAGCGATAATGCTCAGATTTATAAGGGCCTTCGACGGGAACACCGATGTAGTCCGCTTGCTCTTTGGTGAGAGTGGTCAGCTTTACGCCGATCTTGGCCAAGTGTAGGCGAGCCACTTCCTCATCCAATTTTTTGGGCAGGACATAAACGCCCGCTTTGTACTTGTCTTTATTAGCCCATAAGTCCAATTGTGCGAGCGTTTGGTTGGAAAAGCTGTTCGACATCACAAAGCTCGGATGGCCGGTCGCACACCCCAGGTTCACTAAGCGTCCCTCCGCTAGAACGAAAATACTGTTGCCGCTTGGGAAGGTGTACATATCCACCTGAGGCTTAATCTCGATCTTCTTGGCGTCTGAACCATTCAGCTTGTCGATCTGAATCTCGCTGTCAAAGTGGCCGATATTGCAGACGATGGCTTGGTCTTTCATCCGGCGCATATGTTCGAGTGTGATGACCGACACGTTCCCAGTCGTCGTGACATAGATATCCCCGCGTCCTAAAGTATCTTCAATGGTTGTGACTTCAAATCCTTCCATGGCCGCCTGAAGCGCATTGATAGGATCAATCTCCGTAATAATGACACGCGCACCGAGGCCTCGCAGGGAATGTGCCGATCCCTTGCCTACATCGCCGTATCCGCATACGACACACACTTTGCCGGCCACCATCACATCGGTCGCGCGCTTAATGCCGTCGGCAAGCGATTCCCGGCAGCCGTACAGGTTGTCAAATTTGGATTTGGTCACAGAGTCATTCACATTAATGGCTGGAACCAGGAGAGACTTCGTTTCATGCATCTTATAAAGGCGATGGACGCCGGTCGTGGTTTCTTCGGAGACGCCTTTCCAGTCTTTGACCACCTTTTGCCAACGCGTGGGATTCTCGGTATGAATCTTTTTGAGCAGGTTCTTAATGACCTGTTCCTCTTTATTGCCGGAGGGCGTATTGACCCAGCTGCTGCCTTTTTCCAGTTCGTAGCCTTTGTGAATAAATAAAGTCGCGTCACCGCCGTCATCCACGATCAATTGGGGGCCCAGCCCGCCAGGATGGCTAAGCGCCTGGTCCGTGCACCACCAATAGTCTTCAAGCGTCTCGCCTTTCCAAGCAAACACCGGGACACCGGCGGCTGCTATCGCCGCGGCGGCGTGATCCTGCGTGGAAAAAATATTGCAGCTGGCCCAGCGAACGCTTGCGCCTAAATCCACCAGCGTCTCAATAAGCACAGCCGTTTGGATCGTCATATGCAGAGATCCGGTAATGCGGACGCCCTTCAGCGGCTTAGAAACAGCGTATTTCTGCCTGATCGCCATGAGGCCGGGCATTTCTTTCTCGGCGACCATGATTTCTTTACGGCCCCAGTCGGCCAGACCCATGTCGGCCACTTTGTGATTTTTGGTTTGGGGGAGCGTCGCGGCGGTCATGAGTTTACCTGTTGCCGCTCGCGGCGAGATCAAGGCTTTTGTGTTTGCCGTTCATGGAGGTGTTTGAAGCGCTCAGTCCGAGTTCCTTCCGGAGAGCAGCGGCTTTATCAGTCTTTTCCCATGTAAAGGTGTCTTCGGTTCGGCCGAAGTGGCCATAGGAAGCTGTCGCACGGAAGATTGGCCGGCGCAACTTGAGGTGTTCGATAATGCCGTTGGGCGTGAGCGGGAAGCATTTGCGAACCGCGCGGACCAGCGTCTCCTCATCGGAGTCGCTCGTGTCGTGCGTGTCGATCATGATGCTGACGGGTTCCGCGATGCCGATGGCATAAGCCAGCTGAACGGTGCATTTATCGGCGATGTTGGCGGCCACAATATTCTTGGCCACATAACGCGCCATGTAGCAGGCTGAGCGGTCCACTTTTGTGGGATCCTTACCCGAGAACGCGCCTCCACCGTGAGCGGCCATGCCGCCGTAGGTGTCCACGATAATTTTACGGCCGGTCACGCCGGTATCGGATTGCGGGCCCCCGATGACGAATTTGCCGGTCGGGTTGACGTAATACTTGGTGTTCTTATCAAGCATTTTGGCGGGAATCACAGGAAGAACCACTTTGTCGATGATTTCTTCCACGGCTGCCTTGGTGATCTTCTTGCCTGTACGATCTAAAATGTCTTCGGTGTGCTGAGAGCTCACAACGATCGTGTCCACGCGGTAAGGCTTGCCGTTCTGGTATTCGACTGTGACCTGAGATTTTCCATCCGGGCCCAAGTATTTCAAAATGCCCTTCTTGCGGACTTCGGCCAGACGTCGCGACAGCGCGTGCGCCTGCATAATGGGCAGCGGCATCAGTTCGGGAGTTTCGCGGCAGGCAAACCCGATCATCAGTCCCTGGTCGCCGGCCCCGCCGGTGTCGACGCCTTGGGAAATGTCCGGCGATTGGCGGCCGATCGCGTTTAGAACGGCGCAGCTTTCGTAATTAAAGCCGTATTTAGGATGGGTATAGCCAATCTCCTGAACCACTTTCCGAACGAGGTCCGCGACTTCGACATAACCCTTGGTGGTAATCTCGCCGCCGACAATGCAGAGGCCAACGGTAATAAAAGTTTCACAGGCCACACGCCCTGTGGGGTCCTGAGACAGGACTTCATCTAAAACAGCATCAGAAATTTGGTCGCAAACTTTGTCCGGATGACCTTCGGTCACAGATTCGGACGTGAACACATGTCGGTTAGCCATAAATTATCCTTTCCGTTCTCCTCTAGAGTCCCGCAAGGATATCATTTTACGATGAGACGATTCTAGGCGGTTTGGATGACCGAGCCTTCGTACATGGAGACGCTTTCAGACATCCGGACGCCGTGGCTGATCACGCAATTCTCCAGATGCACCCCTCGGCTCACGATGACGTCATCCCAAAGGATACAGTTTCGCAGGACGCATGCCGGACCGATGCGGGCTCGCTTCCCGATGATGGTATGGGAGCCGATGCGGCTGCCTTTGGCGATGCGGCTGCCCTCTCCGATAAGACAAGGAGCCTCCAAGCTCACCCCTCTAGCGATCTGCACCCCTTTTTCCACCCAAACTCCGCGGCGAAGGGGAGTGCCTGGGAGAGAGAATTTCGTTTTTCTGTCCAGGAAGTCACGCTGTGCCCGCCGGTATTCTGGAAGATTGCCCACGTCGCACCAATAACGGTTTGTCAGTTGACCGTAAATAGGCTGCCGGCTCGACAGCAAGCGGGGCCAAACCTCATGTCCAAAATCGGTGACTTTCCCCGGCTTGATGCATTTGAGCACTTCCGGCTCAAATACATAGATTCCGGTATTCACTTGGTTGGAGAAGATGTCCCCCCAAAACGGCTTTTCAATAAATTTTTGGATGCGACCCGATGTATTCGTCAGAGTCACCCCGTATTCAAATTTGGAATCTATCTTGCTGAGTGCCATGGTGGCGATAGATTTCTTCCGCGCATGAAAAGCCAATAATGACGTCAAATCTATGTCCGTTAATCCGTCGCCCGACATGACGAGGAACGTCCCTTGATCCAAAAACCATCCGGCGTGCCGGACACCGCCTGCGGTGCCGAGCAGTTTGGGTTCATGGGAATAACGAAGGTTAACGCCCCATGCTGAGCCATCACCAAAATAATTTCGGATGAGGTCGGGATGGTTGTGAAGATTGAGGATAATGTCCGTGATCCCGTGGCGTTTGAGATTTTCGATGGTGTATTCCAATACCGGACGGTTGGCGACAGGGACCATCGGTTTGGGTACCGAAAGCGTCAACGGATGCAATCGCGTCCCGGCGCCGGCGGCCATCACCATCGCGCGAACGTTCATGAAAGAGCCGCCACTTTCTGTGCCCATTCCAACAGCTGATCTGTTCGCGAAGAGGTATCTGACTCCGCATATGTGCGGATGAGAGGTTCGGTACCCGAAGGCCGAAGAAGCACCCAGGATCCAGTTTTAAGAATAATTTTGACCCCGTCCCGTGTCCGCACCTCAGCCACCTGTTCCCCGGCCAGTTTGTCCGGCACGCGCGAAGAAACATTTTGGGAAAACAGAGCGCGATCGTTCACCGGCTGGTCCAAGTGGATATCAATTCTTTTGAACCGCGCGGCGCCAAAACGCTTTTCCAATTCCTTTAGGAGCTGAGTCGGTGTCTTTTTTCGCGCGGCGAGCATTTCAAGAAATAGAAGTCCGTTGAGCGTTCCGTCTCGTTCCGGCAGGCCGCCGCGAACGGCGTAGCCTCCGGATTCTTCGCCCCCGGCCAGAAAATTGTCGCTCAGCATGCGCTCGGCGACGTGTTTAAAGCCGACCGGCACCTCTTCAAAAGGTAAATCGTAGGCTCGTGCGATCCTCTCGCTTAGGCAGCCCAGGGAAACAGCCTGCACGATTTTCCCTTTCCACCCTTTGTGTTCAATGCAATGCAGGACCAAGAGCGGAAACACTTGATGGGGTGTCAGGTAGTGACCCTGATCATCCACGACACCCAGACGATCGGCGTCTCCATCCAGGGCGATACCGACAATTGCCCGACGCCGCCGGACCTCTTTCATCAAATCTCCCAGCTGACTCTCGATCGGTTCAGGATGCAGGCCGCCGAATAAGGGGTCGTGCTTTGAGTGCAGGGAATAAAGGGTTTGTTTAGATCCCGCTAAAACGCGTTCAGGAATTCCGGCGGCCACGCCATATAAGTAATCAAACACCACCCCAGCGCGATAATCGTGCAAAAGTTTCCAGTCAAGGCGGCTCCGCAAATACTGCTCGTAGGCGTGCCGATCGTCAAATGTGTTGAGATCCTTAGTGGCGTCCGGACTTGGGACGGATGTTGTTGAAAGATAAGCTTCAATTTCGCGTGTGACTTCGGGTGGCGCCGACCTACCCCGCAGGTCTTTGATTTTAAATCCGTTGTAGGCCGCTGGATTATGGCTGGCCGTAATGACAATGCCCCAGGAAGCTTTCCGGTGCACGACACTGAAGGAAACAGCCGGTGTTGGAAGCGCGCTTTCCGAAATTCGAACGGGGATCCCCTGCGATGAGAATATTCGTGCCGCGCTCTCCGCAAAAGACCGCGACAGGAAGCGGCGGTCATAGCCAATAAGAATTTCTCCGGAACTCGAATCGGCATGAGACTTCACATACGCGGACGTCGCGGCGGCGACACGGCGCAGATTCTCGAATGTAAAGTCATCGGCGATGACGCCGCGCCA
>Ga0206911_1165_pt1 | contig 14177 bp, 11 predicted proteins | sample Alteio_BWOrgHeat_74_FD_152956 | JGI IMG/M metagenome (GOLD analysis project Ga0206911, IMG submission 152956) | Enriched cells from forest soil in Barre Woods Harvard Forest LTER site, Petersham, Massachusetts, United States -... | ecosystem: Environmental > Terrestrial > Soil > Temperate forest >...
TGATGCAGGGCCCAAAGAGAGTTGTCTCCGTTCTGCTCAGCCTTATTGTTTTGTCAGCGGGGTTTCTGGACTACTGGAGTTACAGTCAGGAGTTTTATAAGACTCCGGGTATCTGGATGGATGTCGTGTCGGGGACGGCCGATGCGCCGAATCAGTACCGGATCGGGGTTATCGATACGGCGCATTTTCTGGCTCGGCACACGCACCTGGGGTTGCGGCATGCGCTGACGGCGGTGGATGTGGCCGCGGGATTTATCGCAGTGTTTGCGCTGTTTCTGGTTCTGCGGCGCTCGGCGGTGTATTCCGAGGCGAGCGTGGGGGGGCAGTGGTTTGGGGCGGCGGGGTTTGTGATTCTGGTGCAGTTTTATCTGGCGTGGCTGCTTTGGTATCAGCGGCCTGAGACGTTGCCCACAGCGGCGCTGCTGGCGGTGGCGCTGGTGTTGTTGGCAGTGAAGCTGCCGTTGCTAAAGCCGTTGGCTACGATTGTGCCGGTGGTGGGTCTATTGTTGCTCGCAGTCGCGCAGGGGTTTGTTCGTGCGGATGTTGCGTTTGCACTGCATGTGGGAGTTTTGTTGGTCTGCCTGACGCCTGCGGGGAACGGGTTCGCGCTTCCGCGGGGAGTACAGAGCGGGACTAGTCTGGTTGCGGTGTTGGTGGCCGTAGGAATTCAATATGACTTGATGAAGCGGATGTATCCGCAGGCGAGCTATGGCGATACACCGGTGTTCCAACTGCTTCTCAATCTCAGGGCGCCGGTGGGGTATCTTCCGTTTCTTGTTTTTCTAGTGCCATTTGCATGGACCGCTGCGATGCTGGCGCGACGGCGATACCAGGCGGAGGGCGCGGGGATTGCGATGTTTACGGCAGCGGTTATTTTTCTGGGGATGTGGGTGACGGTAGGGAGGATCAGGGAGGTGCGGATCTTTATGCCGTTCGCATTGGCGCTTGCACCGCTGACGGTGGAACTTGCGATGCAGCGTTTTTTGCCTGTTGGGGAAGGATTCGAGGCACGGGCAGATGTTGACGGTTGAACGATTGGTGGGGATGCCTGACGGCCCGGTCTTTTAGCGGAAGAGGGGCGTGATGCTTGAAGGGGTGGAGTTGGCGACACTCTTGCAGACTTCGTTTGCCGTCGATGGTGGGACGATGAGGTAGTGGACGACGTTTTGTTTCACGGTTCTGTAGTCGTACTGGGAGCAAACCTGCCAATCGTCGAGGGGGAGGAGGTGGCGCATCTCGTCTATCTCGCCTGTCGCGATGGCTGGCGGCGCAGCCCGCGAATCTTTCGGCCTCGGTCTGGCGGGCTTTGTCTCTACCGTTGACAAGGCCGGCGAGATCGCAGATGTCGGCACGGGAAAAATAGCCGATCTGGCCGACGTCGAAAGCCACTCCTCGCTTGCCCTCGAGTGCTTCGAGGTGATCGGTTTCGAACTGTTTGACGAGAGCTGCGCGGTCTCTCAGCATTGGGTACACCATTTTGGATTCGAATGGGAGGGCGAGCAGGAGGAGGGCCAGAAAGCAATAGGCGAGCGTCTCGCCTTGGGGATGCGATTGCTGGGTGGAGGGGAGATTCGAGAGTTCGAGGATGTTCCAGAGGATGGAGAAGAAGAGAGTCCAGACGAAGTAGCGGGCTCCCTGGACCTGCTGGCCGCGCAGGGCTGCGAGAGAGAAGAGGATTGGAAAAGCTAGATTGGCGAAAAGGTTCGTTACTGAGAGACGGCTCGCACGAAACAGCAGGATGAGGGTCAGGAGCCAGAAGAGGAACATTCCGGCTCCGAAGGAAAGGGAGGAAGAAAGGACCTTTTCGGTCACGTGAAAGGCACCGAGCCAATTGGCTGCGCCAGTGGACTTTGCGAGCGCCGTGTCCGGCAGAAAAGCGTGCATTTTGAGCCGGATAAATACCATGGCAAGGATGCCTCCGATGAGAAGGTGGCTGCCGCTGAAGATTGTGCTGATGCGCCGATTTGTTTCTGTTCCCGGCTCCGGATCGAAGAAGGCTTTCCAGGAAAGAATGGCGAAGGACAAGCCGCACAGTAGAATGAGTTCGGTTCGCAGGAGCACAGCGACCAAGCCCAAGACGACGAAGGCGAGATACTGCGGGCTAGTGATGGTGCGGCGGATGGATTGACGGAATGTGATCCAGCAGAGGAATCCCACGAAGCAGAGGGCGAGACCAGTCTCCATGCCGTCGTCAAGCCAGCGCACTGCCGATGGACCGGCGAGGATGACAAGCAGGATGAATCCGAGGAGGCGGGAGAGAGACGAGTCACGTTGAATGAATTTGAAACAAAAGATCAGAAGGCCGGCCGCGAGGACAAGATGCGCGCAGGTTGAAACGATTCGGGGAAGATCGGGTGAAGCGGAGAAGCCGCGGAGAGCTGCAAGCAGAGATACGTAAAGAAGACTGGATGCGCCGTAGTCTGGATGTATGCCGTCGTAGGTAATTTGGTGGGTGCGAAGAAGATTGTCGGCATAGCGGAGATGGATAAAGGCATCGTCCTGAACTCCGGCCCAGGACAGGACTATCCAGACGATGAGGAAGAGCATGAGGGCGGGAGTTGCAAATCGATAGAGTCTATCGATCAAGATGACCGCCTTTCACTGCATTGGACGTCATGATGAAGAAGATAAATCCTCATTCGTAGGCGAGGGCGTCAATGGGATCTTTACTGGCGGCTTTGAGGGCTGGGTAGAGGGCGCCGAGAATGGCTCCGATGAATGCGATGGCGACGGCTTTCCAGACCCAGGGCATATTGATCACGAAATCGAGGGTGGGGAAACGGGCCTCGAGCGCGGCGCTTAGAACGAAGCTGGCGATGATACCGAAGACGATTCCGACGGTGGCGAGCACGCCGGTCTCGCGAAGCACTATGCCAACGATATAAGCGCGGGAGGCCCCCATGGATTTGAGGATGCCGATCTCGCGGGTGCGCTCCATGACAGCGGTGTACATGGACTGGAAGATGACGAGGAAGCCGATGACGACGGCTATACCGATGACGACCTCGAGGCCGATGTTGAAGCCGGGGAGGCGATCGGGCGAGATGGAGGAGAGATACTCTTCCGCGGTGGCGACGGTATAGGTGCTCATTCCGGGAGTGGCGAGAATGGCTTTGCGGACATCCTCCTGATACCTGGGTGGGTTTTCGGTACGGAGATAGAACATGGTGGCCTTACCCTCCGTGCCAGTGAGTGCGCCCATAGTGTTAATGGGAAGGAACTTACGGCCGCCTTTGCCGTGAGCGACGATGCCGCAAATTCGGAAGTCGTGAGCAAGGATATTGATGGTATCGCCGACCTTCTTTCCAGCTGAGGCGTAGTCGTCGAGGATGACGTCGTTGGGTCCCTGGAACGCGGTGCCGGAAAGAAAGGTGAAGGGCATAAGCGCGTTGAAGCTGTCGTAGTCGATGCCATAGATGGTGTCGAGGGAACTGTTGATCTGGACGTTGACGGGAGCTGCGACGACGATGTGCGGGATCTTCGCGAGAATATCGGCGACTTTGATGGATGCTCCGGCGGGGCTCATGCCGATCATGTTGCTGGCGGTGTTTGGGCGGACGAGCATGTCCATGCCAATGCCGTTCTGGCGGGCCTTAAAGCCGTTGAGCTTGCCCATCAGGATAGCGGTGATCGAGAGGATCATTATCACCTCGATCGCGATGGCGAGGCAGCTGATGAGCGAGCGCAGAGGGCGATGGACGAGATTGCCGATGACTAATTTGTTCACATCTATCAGTGTATGGGAGCGGGACGGGATTTCGGAACCGCAGAAAAGGGCCGAGTGAAGGGAAAGCAGTCGAGATCAATTTTCAGAGGATGCGGAACGAAGGAGCCGATTGGGAATGCTTCGGACAGGAGCGCCTGTGCGAATGGTGATGCCTTCGGGACCGATGAAGAAGGTGCCTAGAATCGGCATGACATAGGCACCCATGAGGCCGGCGAAGACGATGCCGAAGGACGTATAGACGTACATATACATGAGGCTGGGAAGGTCACCTTCCGGGGCGGCGTGTACGTAGAGAACGAGGACGAGGAGGCCCCACGGAGATTTTCGGATGTCTCCGCAGAGTGAGTCGAAGAGAACGAAAAGGATAAACCAGATGGCTGGGGCAAGAAAAAAGATTCCAGCCCACCCAAGGAGGTGGAAGGCAGATGCCGTAGAGGAGAAGGATACGCCGGTGGAAGTGTCTTCGTTACTCAGCAAGCCGATCTCGTGAGCCCAAATATTGCCGATCAGGACCTGTGGCTTGTCCTTCCAAATGAAATGGGGAACCATATTTTCGAGACCCATGATGATCGGGGAGAAGCCGAAGGTTCCAAATTGCTCCGTCTCATTGATAAGAGCATCGTCGATGGCGAACATTTCAAGACGATCAAAGAACCCCTGAGAAGTATTGAAGTACCCGTAAATTCGTTCATCGTATGCATCTGCAGCACTCTCGAGATATTGCTGGCGGACATATCCGAGATTGAGGAGAAGGTTCAACGAGAGTGAAAAGTTCATCCCTCCATTTTCGTCTCGAAGGTTTCTTCCATACTGGGAGTATGGGACGAGGTATCGAAAGATGAAGATGATTACGAGAATAATGACGACGATTTGCCGACGGGAGAGCCAATAGCGCTGTGAAGCGGCAGCCAGAAGCCAGCACGCAAAGGGTGCAAACATTCCTTCCTTGGAAAAACCAAGCGCTCCGATAGCGAACATGAAGGAAACGGCGAGTAAGACTGGCAGGTTAACGCTGCGAGTGCCGCCGCTGCGACGGATGGTATTGATGACTCCGAGGATTGCCGCCAGTGGGAAAAAGCGGTTGATCTGATTGAGCGCGCTGAGGACCGATCCGTTGCCGCCAGGAAGAACAGAACCAGCTGCGTTGACTAGAATTCCGGCGATGAGACAGCCGACCGTGGCGGTCTGAAGTTTGTCGTCAGTAATCATCTTTCCCAGGATGGAATGCTTTGTCGAGACCTTCTTGCTGAGAAATACCGCTAACAACATCATGCACATGCCGACGAAATAAACCTCAATTGTTAAGAGCGGAGCCAAGAGGTTGGAGTCTGCCGGTTCGCCAAGATACGCCTTTAAGCAAAGGCCGACGATGACTCCGAGCGTGGCATTGAAGAAGACGAATGCTCCGGAGGTGTGGCTGAATCCGCCGGCAACGTTAAAGGCTTGGGCCGCGACAAGAATGTAAAAGAAGCTGAAGAGAGCGAACACGGAACTCGTACCCTGATACAACTGAATCGCGCAAAGCACTGCAGCGAAGGCGAAGGTGGGTACAAACGGTACTCGTTCCGGAAAAGGGAGGCGCATTTATCTCTCTGCTAAGGATACTGGAAGTTTGGGAGAAGCTTCAGGCGGATCGGCTGTTGGTGTTGGACACTAGAGCCGGTTGATTTCGGCGATCTTCGGAATTGTCGCCAAATCTCCTGGCAAGATGGTTTCGAAGACGCAGCGAGGGCTGCTCAACGAGGTTGAAAGAGAGTTCCGCAGCGGCCAGGATGGCGAGCCAGCTGAAGGGAAAGGTATAGAGGAGACTGAGAGATGGTCCGAAGACGGTGACGTTGTCTTTGTTAAGGAAAAGCGTCTGCCATATATAGATGCTGTAAGACAGCACCCCTATGTGAGATACGGCGCGAGAGTTGAGGATGCGACCCACATTGGAAGACGGGTTACGGACGCACCAGAGCAGGAAGAATGAGATCGCGATCCCGCAAATGCTAAAGCCGAACGGGAAGTCCCAATAATTCTGGTATCGCGCACTGAGGCAATCGGATACGAGGATGACTGCTGGTGGAATCCACCACCTTTTCGTCGCAAACGCGTATATGCGCTCAAAAGCGGGGGCGCCTTGGACCAGAGCGAGAAGGCAACCGAACATGAGCGAGTCTGCGTGAAAGTGAAAGCTATAGCTGTTATGGAGAACGGTGTGGCGGGCGATGGTGAAGCTGAAGACTCGAACGAGAGGCTCAAGCAGGATGATAGCGATAGCTATCTTGCACGCCTTCCATCTGCCCGCGGGACTTGGGATTCGTAGACAAAACAGGAGAAGGAGAGGCCAGATCAGGTAAAACTGCTCTTCAATACTGAGGGTCCAGAAATGTTCCAGAGACCACATCATGCTGAGTGCGTAGTCGTGAAAGAAGAAGAGCGCACTGATGATGTCGAGCTTGTAGATTGCCAACTTGCCTGCCCAGCCCAGGAGCAACAGCACTCCGACATAGAGATACAGGGGCGGCAGAATGCGCATGGCTCTGCGAAAGTAAAATCCGCGCAGGCTGATGGAACCGCTTTTTTCGTGCTCGCGGAGTAGAAGGCTGGTTATTAGATAGCCGCTAATGACAAAGAAGATGAAGACGCCGGTCCCGCCATTGAAGATGCCGAACCAAATCCATGGGACATGGTGCGTGAAGTCGACGCGCTGCAGGCTGTGGAGAGCAAGAACGAGAAAGATCGAGAGTGCCCGGAGACCATCGAGACTTGGGATGCGGTGCGATGCCGCGACCGCGCGGGCAGTCTCTACAGACATGAATCGGCTCCTTGAGGCTGATTATAGCTTGGGGGGAGTTTTGCCGGCACCGCCTAACTAGTCTGGTTCCAGCGTTGTGAGATGGAGGCATCCCACAAAAGTAGCTTTGACTTGAGCAAATATTACGGTCTATTCTGCGATGGACTGTCGGACGTCTGGGATAAAGGCGTGCGACAGGTGGACGCTGGACCGAGCAGCATGGGTTGACGATGCAAATGGAACGATTCTGCGACGAACTACGATGGGAGCGCGAGCAGCGAAAGGTCTCGATCGAGACGATCTGCCAGGAGACCAAGGTATCGTTGCGTCATCTGCAGGCACTAGAAGCGGGAGATTACGACTCCCTGCCGGGTGGAGTGTTCCGGAAGGGTATTGTCCGGAGCTACCTGACCGCACTGGGATTGGAAGAAGCCCCGTGGATTGAGCGATTTGAGGCCAGCCTGCGAGAAAGCGGCACATCGATCGCCGTGGGCAACGATTGGACTGAATTTGCCGAGAATGTCCGAAGAAACAGGGTAGGGGTTGAATCCAAAACCAATCTGCGATGGATGGGTGTGGCGATGATGGTGGGTTCGCTGGCGGCGTTGGGTTGGAGCGTGTGGCGATTCGCGCTGCACGGACGTTTGATCCCTTAGAGCACCGCGCTACATTCAGGCGACAGGGATTTGCGCCTCTGGTGTTCTCGCCGGCGTTAAACGTTCGCGTAGACGGAGGAAAGGCCACTCCACCAGCCTGGTCGTAAGTATTCCCAACGGAATTGCCAGGATATAGGGCAGAAATGTTGAGGTTACCGCCACGAGAGCGTGCGGCACATGGGCGATTGCCCAATTCGCTGGACGTTCCACGCTGACATGCCAGAGGTAAATGCCGTAAGAGAAAACGCCGATTCTTGCGATGAGCCTGTACAGAGGTCCGCGAGCTTTAGCTGGACGGTAGAGCAACAGGAGCAGGGCCACACTTGCGTAATCGACGAACGTAATGAGAAAGGGTGAAGTGAGCGCGTCGGGTTCGGGATAGGCGTCGTGATCAACGTAAAGACGCCAGAGGCCGAGCGCTAGAACGAGGAGCAACAAAACGCGCTGTCGCTGTAGCGCTTTGAAGGCGTCCGGCCAAAAGCTCCGTGTGGCGGCGAGTGCGACGCCGAGCAAAAGCGCGTCGATCCTAGTGTGTGTATAGAAATAGACTGGCTTGCCGTGTACGAGCAATGCGGCCCGAAGAACCTCGACTAGAACTGCCAGGAGCAAGCATGCGGTCAGCAAGGTTGCAGGCTGCCAACGTCGCGAGGTCCACAACGCTACAATTGCCGCCAAGGCCAGATAGAAGTGCTCCTCTACAGCGAGACTCCAAGTGTGGGCGAGCGAGGTGGAAAAGTAATTTTGGACGCTCAGAAGATTTTGCCAAAGAAAACTTTTGAGAGGCCGGATGTGAACGATCGCCGCGCAAAGTAGAAAAACGTAGTACGCAGGCCAGATTTTGAAGGCCCTGCGCTGCAAGAAGCGTATGGAGTCGACGCGGCCGGTGCGGCTCCATTCCTTCATCATCAGGCCACCGACAAGAAAGCCGCTTAGGACGAAGAAGACATCCACGCCTACCCATCCTGCCCCTTGAATCCGGTTGAGGACTTCGGAGGTGATGAGCAAATTGTGGGGATGGTAGTGAAAGACCAGAACCAGAAGTATGGCGATTCCGCGAATGAAATCAAGTTCGATCTCACGCCGCTCTGTGCCGGGCTGCGAGGTCATAGCGAGATGGTAGCACGGCACTTTCGGACACGATCAAGACAAGAACACACGAGTAGTAACACCTTCGGTGAGACTATTGTGCCGCTGGAATCTTCTTCTTGAGGCCCATGATCGGATTCTCAAAGTATCGTTTCGAGAGAGTGGCCAGGACGACCGCAATACCGTTTGCTACGGCGAAGCGAGTCAGCAAGGCGCTAGCGTGGGTAAGGTAGGCATCACCGAAAAACCGGTCATACAACATCCAACAGAGCATATGGATGAGATAGAGCCCGTAGCTGATCTCGCCGAAGAAGAGAAGGAAACCCAGACCTTTCTGGATTGGCTTTGACCTGTACGCATACAACATCAGAATCAGCATCCCGCCAGTGAAGAGTTCCAGCATGGAATACCCGAGACTGACGCCCAGAGCGTCTCCTTTTAGAGTGCTGCCTGCATTCGACAGTAAGAACAAGATTAGCGCCGGAATGCAGACGTGAGCGACGCCGATCCAGAGTAGGGTCTTCAGGCGTAAGCGGCGCGATCTGCAGACAATAGCGATGGCAGCCCCAACGGCCAGGTTGTCGCCTATCATGAAGGTCTTGCTGAAGATATCCGCTTTGGAGACGCTGATTGTGACTCCCCGGAGAACCGGGCAGAGGAAGATCATCGCCAGGCAAAGGATGAATAAACCATTTCTCAGTAGACGGCGGTAGAGCCACGGCCAAATCGCATAGAACTGCTCTTCCACAGCCAAGGACCACAAGACGGGGTAGAGAACGAAGGAGCCATGTAACAGCAACCTTGGCCAATTGGCTAAAAAGATTACACAGACTGCGAGGTAGTTCAGAGATGCAGTTTGCGTGACGCCGAGCAGGAACAGTACGAGAAAGTAGGCCGGCAGAATGCGCAGGGCGCGTCGAATGTAGAAGCGGGAATAGAAGTTCGGCTTTCCATCGGAGTCGATGAGATTTCCCGTGATGAGGAACCCGGAGAGGGTGAAAAACAAGTTGACGCCGGTCCAGCCGTAGGAGGTGAGATTAAACAAAGCGGCGGCGAGCCAGTTGTGCCATGGAAACAGGGGAGCGCTATAAGCAAACCCATGAAAAAAGACCACTACGAGAATCGCGGTTCCGCGAAGTAAGTCGACTCCCGGCATATGCCGGGTGAGAACATCTCTTGCCAGAGCGCGGTCAGTTGATGAATCGATAGGTAGAACTGAGAACGATTCCAGCAGTGCCTCCTTATGGCATCTTGAACAAAGTACACAGCTAACGAAACCAGCCACGTGCCGCTCCTATGGCTAGCCAAAGACAAGGATAGCAATTTGTTTCCATCAGAATGGATAAGGCAATGGATCGTCTCGCAGCCTAATGCGTGAAATCCCCGTTAGGGAACGAATATAGGCGGCCCGGTGCAGAACTTTGCGGGGGTCCGGGATGGACAGGTAAAATGGAGGGGTTGGACGCTGTTCAGGCTAAGTGTCTGGACAGGTACTCTGTGGAGGAGTTGTTTTGGCTAAACGCGACCGTTTTTTGTTTACGAGTGAGTCTGTCACCGAAGGGCATCCGGATAAGATTGCCGACCAGATTTCCGATGCGATTCTTGATGCGTGCCTGGCGCAGGACCCCTACAGCCGTGTGGCGTGCGAAACGCTGACCTGCACAGGTCTGGTGGTGATCGCTGGGGAGATTACAACGAAGGCCTATGTGGACTTCCAGAGCCTGGTGCGCGGAACGGTCGCGGCGATCGGGTATGACAATGCGCTTTACGGGTTCGACTCGAATACTTGCGCGGTGATTTCGACGATTAACAAGCAGTCGGGCGATATCGCGATGGGCGTGGATACGGGCGGCGCGGGCGACCAGGGAATGATGTTCGGGTATGCGACGAACGAGACCCCGGAGCTGATGCCGACACCGATCTCGCTGGCGCATAAGCTGGCGCAGAAGCTGAGCGAGGTTCGCAAGAATGGGCTGATGTCGTACCTGCGGCCGGATGGCAAGAGCCAGGTGACGGTGGAGTATGACTCGAACCATAAGCCGGTGCGGGTGGATGCCGTCGTGATTTCGACCCAGCATGCGGAGAACGTTGGGAACGAAGAGCTGCGTGCGGACATTCTGAAGAATGTGATTCAGGCGGTGATTCCGGCGAATCTGCTGGATGAGGACACGAAGTACCACATCAATCCGACGGGACGGTTTGTGGTCGGTGGGCCGATGGGCGATACGGGGTTGACGGGACGGAAGATCATCGTCGACACATATGGCGGCATGGGACGGCATGGCGGCGGAGCGTTCAGTGGTAAGGACGCGACTAAGGTCGATCGTTCGGCGGCTTATATGGCGCGGTATGTGGCGAAGAATATTGTTGCCGCTGGGTTGGCTGACCGTTGCGAAGTGCAGCTTGCGTATGCGATTGGCGTGGCTGAGCCGGTGAGCGTATTGGTTGATACGTTCGGCACGGGCAAGGTCGATGAGACCAAGCTGGAAGAGCTGGTGCGGAAGAACTTCTCGCTGACGCCAAAGGGCATCATCGAAGGGCTCGACCTGCGGAAGCCGATCTTCAAGGCAACTGCGGCGTACGGTCACTTCGGCCGCAAGGGTGAGACCTTTACGTGGGAGAAGACGGATAAGGCCGCAGCTCTGGCGGAACAGGCTGGAGTTAAGCAGGCTGCTACCAAGTAGTTCGTTAGGAGTAGTTTGGAGAAAGGGCCGGCCTCTGGGTCGGCCATTTTCTTTTGTTGGCGGGTCTTGAGGAAAATCGAGGTAGACTGCTGGCTATCGCTTAGTTGCATCTCATGTAAGTACCGACCCTGTAACGCGAGGGCTTTGATGCTCATTAAGTCTGAATACGATATCCAATTTCATCTTCAAATGCCTACGCCGATGGTGGCGATGCTACATCTGCATCCTTCATTGGAGCCGAGGGTGCGGTCGGGTAACGAGTTGAAAGTGGAACATATCGACCGCGACACGAAGACCGACGTTCCGACTTCGGAGTATCACGACGTGTTTGGGAATCGCTGCATGCGATTTGTGACGCCGGCTGGTGCGATTCGGCTGAGCGGCATCAACGTCGTTGAGATGGAGGCGCTGGCCGATCCGATCAATGCTTACGCGCAGCAAGCATCGGTGGAAGATTTGCCGTCGGAGGTGCTGCAGTTTTTGCTCCCGAGCCGGTACTGCGAAGTGGATCAGCTTGGGCCGATCGCGCAGGATCTATTCGGCTGGATGACGCCGGGATGGACACGGGCTTCGGCTATTCGCGACTGGGTGCATGAGAAGGTGATGTTCAACTACAAGGCCGCGCGACCTACGAAGACGGCGATGGATGTTTTCGTGGAACGCATAGGAGTTTGCAGGGACTATCAGCATCTGGCGATTGCGCTGTCGCGGTGCCAGAATATTCCGGCGCGATATGTGACGGGCTATCTGGGAGACATTCGTTCGCCTTACAGTGGAGCCGGAGACTTTAGCGCGTGGTATGAGGTGTTTCTCGATGGGCGCTGGATGACAATGGATGCTCGGCATAATGAACCGCGCATGGGGCGGGTGTTGATGGCTACGGGACGAGATGCGGCGGACGTGGCGATTACGACTTCCTTTGGAAATGCGATTCTGACGAACTTTTATGTCGATAGCTACGAGGTGCTGGAGGATGGAACGACAGTGCCGAGTCTGCCGGGTACGATCGCGCAGGAAGCGGTTGTGACTTCGGCAAACAGGGGTTCGGCTGGTGCAATTCAGGGCTTTGCGGAGTAGAAGGTGTACGTAGCGGTATATGAAACGCGGGCTGCGGCGTTGAGATGCTGGGCGTCGCAGCCGGTGGTGGGGGCGATGCCGCCATGGGTGTCGGAGCGGCGGATGAATTCCACTTTGGCCAGGATGCCGGAGCCATCATCGTTGGCCGATTTGAGCAGAAGCCAGGGAATGGCAGTGGGTTCGGGGGCTGCGGCCTTTGCGACTACTTCGCCTCTGACTGAGCTGCCGTCGTAATATCTCCAGCTGGGGCCGGAGCCGTGGACCCCTACTTTGGCGCCGGATGCGTCGAAGAGTGAGGCGTCGGGAGCCTGAAAGACCCACTGCGGGGCCTTTGAAACCATCTGACATTCGTAGATCTGAACACCTTTGCCGGTGACGGTGAGGATTGCGTGTTGGCCTGGCGGTGGATCGGTGGGGCTCTGAGCCTTAGCCGCGGTGGCTAGGCAAAGAGTTGCTGCGAAAAACAGGCGGAGGCAGTGGGCTCGCTTCATCGAGTGTGAGTTTACTCCTCTTATGTTGCAACGGCTGCAACAGGAGGTGAGGCGGATCGTGGTTCGAGTGGTCTCCCGACGGCTGGGGCGAAGAAACGGGCATGCGAGTTTGCGTGAACGAAACGGAGTGTGGCGGTGTCCGGGGTCGTGGGAGGATACTGGAATGATTATGACTAGCGCAGTAAAAGCGAATGCGGGTGCGATTGTTGTCCCGAGTTATTTTCCCGGGAAACAGTGGCAACAGGTGCTCGAACGGGACGCAAAGGCGGATGGGCAGTTTGTGTATGCGGTGAAGTCGACGAAGATTTACTGCAAACCGAGTTGCGCCAGCCGCCGACCTACGCGGAAACAGGTGAGCTTCTTTCCTTCTCCGGCGCTGGCTAAGGCTGCCGGGTATCGGGCATGCAAGCGATGTGAGCCGGATCAGACGGCGGCGAAGGCTGATCCGCAGGCGGGTGCGATTGCCGCAGTAACTGAGTATTTGAAGGAGCATGCGGAGGAACGGACGCGGCTGGCTGATGTGGCAAAGGCTACTGGTGTGGGACGGTTGACCATTCTGCGCGGGTTCAAGCGGGTACTCGGGGTGAGTCCGGGGCAGTATGCCAAGGAGGCTCGGCTGGAGAGATTCAAAGACAAGGTGAGAGAGCCGAAGAAGGGGAAGGCTCCGATTACTGAGGCACTGTATGAAGCAGGATTTGGGTCGAGCAGCAGGTTGTATGAGAAGAGTTCCTCCGCGCTGGGGATGACTCCGCGCGTGATGCGGGAGGGTGGTGCGGGGCTGCTGATTCGCTATACGACCGCGGCTAGTCCGCTGGGGCGGATGCTGGTGGCGACTACGGATGTTGGGATTTGTTCGATTGCGTTTGGGCAGGACGATAAGGAGTTGTTCGCTGAGTTGCGGGAGAAGTTTTCGAAGGCGCAATTGGTGGCGGCGAAGGGAAATAGCGGCTGGCTCGCGGATGCGGTGGCGTTTGTCGCGAGTCAGCTTGGGGAACATCCCCTGGCGGCAACGTTTCCGCTGGATGTGAGGGCGACGGCGTTTCAGCGGAGGGTCTGGACGGCGCTGCAGGAGATTCCGCGGGGAGAGACTAGGAGTTACTCGGCGCTGGCGTTACAGCTGGGTGTGCCGAAGGCTTCGCGGGCGGTTGGCGCGGCGATTGGCGCTAATCCGGTGGCGGTGGTGGTGCCTTGCCATCGCGTGGTGGGGAAGGATGGGTCGCTGACGGGGTATCGGTGGGGCGTGGAGCGTAAACGAAGGCTGCTGGAGTCGGAGAAGACGTAGACAGGTCATGCTATCGAACGGGTAGAGTAGAGCGATGGCAGAGGTTCAGAGAGAAACAGCCGTAGATGCACGAGCACTGTATTCGAAGATCTCGTGGCGGCTGATTCCTTATATGTTTCTGCTGTATATCGCGGCGTATCTGGATCGCGTAAACGTGGGGTTTGCAGCGGCGGATATTCAGCGGGACCTGCACTTCAGCAATACGGTGTATGGAACCGGTGCGGGAATATTCTTTCTTGGTTATGCGGTGTGCGATCTGCCTAGCAGCCTGATTTTGCGATGGGTGGGGACGCGGGTGTGGATTGCTCGGATCATGATTTCGTGGGGGGTCGTTTCGGCCTGCATGGTTTGGGTGAAGACGCCGACGTCGTTTTATCTGCTGAGGTTTCTGCTTG
>Ga0206911_1166_pt1 | contig 14139 bp, 11 predicted proteins | sample Alteio_BWOrgHeat_74_FD_152956 | JGI IMG/M metagenome (GOLD analysis project Ga0206911, IMG submission 152956) | Enriched cells from forest soil in Barre Woods Harvard Forest LTER site, Petersham, Massachusetts, United States -... | ecosystem: Environmental > Terrestrial > Soil > Temperate forest >...
GATGAATTTAAAAGCGGAACATATGAAGTTGTGTGCACCGTTGATGATCCATCGATACCGCGATGTTTCAGGTGTACTTTGCCAGTTCATAAATCCAATCGTGTAACCATTAACGCGGAATTTATATCGTTGATGATGTGTCAACGATGTGCTACATTTCTTGGTCTTGGCCCTCGCTGTTGCTTTGATGGATGCAAATCACTTCCATTGCCAATAACAGATAGGTCCATTATTTGTGAGGTTAGCAATTGCAACAACACAAAATCTGAATATTTTTGTTCGAAACATATTCGCAAATGTCCCAATAAGTGTCGTTGGAATATGTGTCTGACATGTTATGAGAAACATTTCTGTTCATGTGGTGCAACAAATTGTTCCATGGCGCGTGATGAAAAGGGACATCGTACTTCTGAGAATGTGCCAATGTCTCGTTGTGATGAATGTCATTTTTATAAACATAAAACCACTCCTCTCATGAAATATGATGAGGATGTAAAAAAATGTGCACCCAAAACGGTTAATGTGTGTTGTGATTGTGAACATTTGCCACATATTCAGGAATTACGAAAAAATCCACCTGTACATCGCAAAGAACATTACTTTTGTGCATGTGGTGATCGAGTATGTATCGAGAGCATCACAAAACATCACTTGAGTCACGGTTATGGTTCTCTTCCATTTTGCGAAAGTTGTGGCACAAGGGATATCCATAAATTGCATACTGCAATGGCAAAAGCAAGATGTTTCGAATGTCCTTCTCGAATGGCACAACTTTGTTGTCAATGTTATGTTGCCACACAAGTTATTCCAGAATTGAGTGGTAGTGACGAAAATCCAATAGAACAAGTACGACGGCTGTTAGCTGGTATTCAGGGATTAGCGTTGATTGTGAAAGATCTCATTCACATTCATGTGCACCCGGATGATAAAAAATTAGGACTATTAAAATGTGATTTTATCCCAAGTTATAGTCATTCCCGTGAAGCAAAATTGCCATTTCCTATTTTTTCACCTGGTTTAGACAAATGTAAAATTTCAGGATGTGAAAAATCGGTTTGTCGAACCCATCGTTCTGAAGTGCAATTTGCTGTTGTATGCAAATCAGATCATTCGGTGTTGGATCCACTTGGATATTGTTTGGAAAGCTTGAGACTTGAATTTGATAGGAAGCAAGCAGAACATCGTCGTGCAGAAAAAGAATATCGTCGTGCATATGCACATGGTGATTTCTATTGATTGATGTGATGAATTTGTTTATTACAGACGTCTGTAATCATATTCAGCACATTTTTCACATTGATCTCCATAAAGATGGAAGTTACATATGATTTTAGAACACGATCTACATTTGTTATCACATACTGCATATTCTACATGTTTTCCTATGAAACAGTCGCAACATAGTCAGAGATCTTGTTTATCAGCTATTATCTTACATTTATAACAATTTGTTTGAACAGATTTCATTTTATGACTTGTATTATTTTGGCATATTTCACATTTCTTTAATTTATCGATACATATTTCTTTACCACACTTACATTTATAATGTTCTTTTGAATGTGTTTGTACATTTTTTGCATCATATTTACTTTTACAATCACAACATGCATTATAACTGACTGTATTACATTTAATTGAATCAACAAAATAAAATAGCTTAACGTGACTTACAAGATGATTTTTATATTCACAAGTTTTATTTAAAGAACATTTCCAAATCATACAACCACAATTGGGATCTGTGTATTGGCAATGTAGTGTGACACATTTAGAACATGTCCATGACTGGCAACCATCACATAGTCTATATATAGAATGGGATTCACATATTTCTGACAGACAAGATTTGCATTGTCGATAATGTGATTCGCACATTAAATTTTTACAAACTGCACATGAACTTCTTATTTTTGATAATGATTTATAAAAACTATTATATATACTGAATAATGGTTGATTATAATCAGTAATTATATTTATGATAGTTGTTGGTAATGGCGTTTTGTCTAATAATATTGGTTTAATTAGCAAACTTCCTTGTAATTTACATTTACAACAAATTTTAGCAGGTTTTAATGTTGGTGGACATTTTGTACATGCATCGGCTATCATTACATTTGTTTTATCATGGACTGTTTGTTCTCCACACGACATACACAATATAATATCATCATTACAATAATCTAATCCACATATACATTTTTGATGTTCTTTATGAAAGGGTGTTGCTGAAAATTTAATATTTTCTTTAATATAATTTTGTAAGCAGGCACAGCAACCAATCATTTTTGTTGAAGAACATTTCCATTCTGTATCAACATAAATAGTATTAATTTTTTGTTTTTTACCACAATATTTACATACTTCATTTAATATTATATTTTTATCTAAAGCACTATCACATATAATACAATCAGTATGTGGTTTTTTTTCATCCGATGAACATTTAGATAATTTTTTATTTTGACATGTAATGCAATATGAATTTAATGTACATAATTTATGAATTGTTTTTTCACATTCTAAACATTTAATATATGTTTCATCTAAACGTTTCATATGACAGTTAATTATTTTTATTTACAAAGTAATAATTAATATTTATATTTTCAACTTTTATTCATACGTATTATCTGTCGCCCAGTGTCCAACATATTTTATTATAGATTAAAAAGTCACAAGATGGATAATTAATCTATGAAAAATATGTTGCAGAGCGGGCAGGGGGAAGCCTGCGTTTATAATAATAAAAAATTGAAATAAAATGGCTTAAAGACAAAAGTTAGTTTATAAAATATTCACTGTATATATACAACATACATGAATTCTACAACAACAGTAATAAAAAAAAAGGCGACAAACGTTAATAAACAAAAGATAATTCATAGTATTAATCTAAAAAATCTGCCGGAAGATATAATAATATCTACTATGACTATTGTGTGTAAAGTCGAGACAGAATTTAAGGTTGATAATATAGGAAAATATATAGATTTAAGTTATAATAATATAATAAGTGTTAGATATGGTTCTTCATTAGAATCGAGAAGCTTATTACCAAAAAAGAAGGAAAAGGAGAAAAAGAAGAAGAAGAAAAAGAAAAACTTTTATAACCAGGTATCTGTTGTCATAAAACCAAAGAAAAATAATCCGATTAATGTTAAATTATTTAATAATGGATCTATTCAGATGACTGGTTGTAAAAGTTTAGAAAATGCTGTTGAGGTATTGGGTAAATTATTTGATAAATTAAAAACTGTTAAAGCCATTGTTGATCCTATTACTGTTAATAAGGTTATTGAGAAGCCGTTTGTTACTAATTATACGAATTTAAGTCTTGGAGCGGTGAAAGATTTCAGAATTGCGATGATAAATAGTAATTTCAATATTGGATTCAAAATCGATAGAGATAAATTATATGGATTATTGTTAGAAAATGATTTTGAGTGTACATATGATCCGATTATGCATGCATGTGTTAATATCAAACATGTGTATAGTGAATTAAAAAACATTTCGATATTTGTTTTTGAGAGTGGGGCAATTATAATTACAGGTGCGAATAGTTGTGATCATATTACGAGTGCATATAATTTTATAAATAAATATTTGTTATCAAATTATAAGGAAATCGTTAAGAGCGATATGTTGACAAATTCTACAATATTGATGTATTTGAAAAACGATGATGAGAATAGTGAGGCTGATATTAAAAATAATAGTGGTATGGTAACAACAAATATATAAAATAAGTTATATCATTTACATCATAAATATTACTGGTCTTCCAAACATACTTTAATTGAAATGGAATCAGTTTTTTTATCGTACCATAATGATTGTAATAAGCTATTGAATTCAACTTCAAAAAGACGGTTATCATGACATCCATATCTTGCCGGACATATTGGTTGTGATTTGGTAACAACAACAAATTCAGTTCCTTGTTGAATACTTATTTCATGTTTTAAATAGATCTTCCATTTATCTCCATTGAATCCATTTTTTTTAACATCTATATCATAATAACATTTGAATAAATCATCATAGTCATCACTTTGACCACTACATGAATGAATTCTGTATGTGCAATATTTTAAATCAATGAAATATCCTTTAAAAAATATGGTTGGTAATTTACTGGTTTCACCAGATGTTCCTGAAATATTTTCCAATTTTAATTTCATTTCTACCTGTTTACATTCGGTTAAAATTCTAAATGTTTCTAGCTTATGTCCTCCTCTGCTATATTTCCACAGATGTTGTTTCATTGCCTCAATTATTTTCTGCATTTTTAAATCTTTAACATTATTTAAAAATGTATCATCCAGAACAACATCTGTCAAGTATTGAACATCTATCATATTAAAATCGATTGAATCAAGTAATATAGCACATGTTGTTGTATCATTAATCTTGTTATTATCCCACCAACATTTGATAGCACAATATATATTATTTTCTGAATGAATTTCAAATAAATTATTTTTTGATAAATTATAAATCATTATCGGTGTTAATTCCAAAAAATCAGGAGTTAATGGATGTACATTTAAATTGATATTAAGATTTTTTAAAAAGATTGACCCAACTGTTTTTATCAATGTTTTCCATTTTTTCTTATTGAGTCTTTGAAAATGTTCGGCAGTATTATCACTTAAATGTTCTTCGAGATGACGACAATCATTGAATTTTTTATTAATAGGTGAATTTGATAGAAATATCTTACATGATTCAAAATTTAATTGGGGTGTTATTTGATCAATACAAATATTAACCACTTCGTCACATATTAATTCGTTGGCAACCATTAATAAATTTATTAATTCAAGGAAACTTGATTCTGATAATTTTTTTGACCAATCATCTTTTTCTTTCTTTTTTTTTAGATGGATATATTCAAATATGGTGTAATAATATTTTGCATCATTCATTAACTGTAAATTAACAACCCTCATTTCTCGATGAAAAATATCCTTATATTCCTTACCTTTTAATGAATCAATATAGAGATTACAAATGTGATTGGCTATATCAAAAATTTTTCTTTTTGAACCGATTATTGTGTCACCGTTTGACATAATAATCGTGAGATCATGAATATCTCCGAATTTTTTCTCGACGCTTGCGGACATTGAGGATAATACAAATGAATACAAATAAGATGGTGAAGCATTGATATTTTCAATTTTTATGTCGATTTGATCATTTAAATTTTCTCCACCATTTTGTATTTTTTTTGTTGCTTTAACAATTTTATCCCATATTGTTATGATTTTATATCATTAACTATTTAAAGAATTATTCGTATTTATGTTGCGTATTGTTCACATATATGTTGTTATTCAAATTTATGGCCGGCATGCTATCAAAATGCCAGCTTGCGCTAGGCAATTGAGGGTCTTTGCGCGTTCCCAAACTTCCTATTCTAAGAACAGAACGTGGGCTGTGTGGATACAATGCACGACTATTTAATTCTGGTTTGTTACAAATTTGCGTCATTGTAAAATCGCCAGTTGGACCTTTTGCATAATTACTAGTTGTTGGAGATCGACCAAATTCAATCTGTTCTTTTGTTGCATCGAGATGTGCGTTGAGATAATCATCACGTAATCGAATCTTTTCTTGTCCTAATAAGGATGGTATATAATTATTCTTTGAATGAATATCTCTAAATGTAGCGTCAGGTATATTATTAATTCGGGAAAACGCCACTGTCTTTGAAAATTCATTATTACCCAATGCACCAGCCCCGGGACGATCATTCGCTATATGCATTTCTTTAAATGTAATTTCCGGAATTAAATTCACTTTGTTGTAAGTATAACTCTTTGACATTTGATTATTACCTAAAGAATTTCCGACACGATCATTTTCAATATACATTTCTTTTGAACCGATATCAGTTATTGCATTTTTCTCGTCAAATGCTCGCCCCTTTGAAAATTGAGTACTACCTAATGCCTTTCCTATTCTGTCATAGGCGTCATTGACATTTCTTTGAGTAATTTCTGGGATCATGTTTTTTTCGTTGTACACATATCCTTTATTAAATTGATTATTTCCACCCAAATTGCCATTTCTACTTGTGTTTTCCGTTAGATTTCTAAGTGTGATTTCTGGCACGTTATTTATAGTGTCATAAATATAACCTTTATTGAATTGATTACTTCCGGGGTTTCCATTCCTTTCCGTCTTCTCCGTGATATTTCTAAGCGTGATTTCTGGAACGTTATTTACAGTGTCATAAATGTAACCTTTATTGAATTGATTACTTCCAGGGTTTCCATTCCTTTCCGTCTTCTCCGTGATATTTCTAAGCGTGATTTCTGGAACGTTATTTGCAGTGTCATAAATGTAACCTTTATTGAATTGATTACTTCCAGGGTTTCCATTCCTTTCCGTCTTCTCCGTGATATTTCTAAGCGTGATTTCTGGAACGTTATTTGCAGTGTCATAAATGTAACCTTTATTGAATTGATTACTTCCAGGGTTTCCATTCCTTTCCGTCTTCTCCGTGATATTTCTAAGCGTGATTTCTGGAACGTTATTCGCATTGTCATAAATATAACCCTTATTGAATTGATTACTTCCAGGGTTTCCATTCCTTTCCGTCTTCTCCATGATATTTCTGAGCGTGATTTCTGGAACGTTATTTATAGTGTCATAAATATAACCTTTATTGAATTGATTACTGCCAGGGTTTCCATTCCTTTCCGTCTTTTCCGTGATATTTCTGAGCGTGATTTCTGGAACGTTATTCACAGTGTCATAAATATAACCTTTATTGAATTGATTACTGCCAGGGTTTCCATTCCTTTCCGTCTTTTCCATGATATTTCTGAGCGTGATTTCTGGAACGTTATTTACAGTGTCATAAATGTAACCTTTATTGAATTGATTACTTCCAAAATTTCCTTGTCTTTTTGCTTGCTCCGTGATATTTCTAAGCGTGATTTCCGGAACGTTATTTACAGTGTCATAAATATAACCTTTATTGAATTGATTACTTCCAGGGTTTCCATTCCTTTCCGTCTTCTCCATGATATTTCTGAGCGTGATTTCTGGAACGTTATTTACAGTGTCATAAATGTAACCTTTATTGAATTGATTACTGCCAAAATTTCCTTGTCTTTTTGCTTGCTCCGTTATATTTCTAAAATTAATTTCGGGGGTCGCGTTAGCCTGGTCGAAGGCGTATCCGCGTGTGTTTTGCGAATCACCAATACCAACACCGCTTCGATCTGCAAGTTCCGTGGTATTTCTTAGCGTATTATCGGGTCGGTCAAGTGAATTATATGCTTGTCCTTTATTGTATGCATTATTCGAAATATTCCCACTTCTATCGTTATTCTCTGTTGCATTACGTTGGGTAAAATCTGGAGCGTTATTCACGTAATCGTACAAAAAACTTTTGTTAAACTGTCCGTTGCCTATACCCGCACCACTTCTTTCCGCCAGTTCCGTTTGGTTTCTTAATGTAAAATCAGGCGTGGCGTTCTTTACATCGAACAAAATTGGTTTACTAAATTGACTGTTACCCATTCCTTGGCCAGGACGATTTGTATTCTCTGTAGCATTGCGAATTGTCATTTCCGGTATTCCGTTCGCGTAGTCGAACGCTTGTGTCTTACTAAATTGTGAATTACCCATACCAACTCCTGTTCTTTCTGCTAATTCATATGCATTACGAGCCATCGAATCGGGAACATTTGTCGTATAATCATAGGCATAACTCTTTTGGTTCTCTCCAATACCAACACCACGTGCCTCTGCTTGTTTGAAATTTTCTTTGAAACTTTCGCGAACTTTAGCTATCATATCTTCTGGAAGTACCAAATCAGTGTGAAATTTGGCTGCCCCAAATTGATTTTTTTCTTTATCACCGCGATTGAAAGTCGACATGTTTAATGGATCAAATTTACCCTCGATACGTTCTGCTCTTGTATCACCAACTCCTTTAATCATCCATTCTGGACCCAATTCTTTAAATGTATCCGGTTTTCTCTTACATACTTTTGCCTTGACAGGTCCACGATGTCCTTTCAAACCTGGAATGGTTGGTGGGGAATATGATATTTTTGGATTACTTAACACTCGCAATTCATCAACAGTTTTCGGTAATGCACGGAATGGATCACCGCCAACTCCTTGTGTTCCTACTTCATTCCTTCCAAGATTCAATCCCGGTGTGACTTTAATAGATTGCATCGGTGTCTCATTTCTTCTCTCTTTGGACGGAATATACCTCCCCTCATAATAATCTGTCATAACCGGACTACCATATATATTTGTTAAACCAACCTGTGGTGCAAATAATGGTCGTCGTTCTGTTTTTGGTTTATATTCAACACTATTTGGATCTCCAGTAAATGAATCGACTTTTCGTTGTGTAACCTGTTGTAATTTATTTTCATATTGTTGATCATAACCATATCCTTTATTTGCACCAAAAAATGGAACCATATTGGCATGTGTAAAATTTTTTGGATCTGTAAATCCATATGTCATATCATCCTTTTCAAATTTGGAAAATCCTGCTTTTAATGCTAATTCCCTTTCTATTTCTAATCTTCCAATCGCTCCCTTTTCACCAAGTTTTGGTGCAACGACATTTGATGCGGATGGTCCATTTGGATTGTCAAATGTTAATTCTTCAAATTGACTTAAAAATCCATTTTTTTCATTCTTTGTACTACTAACAAATTGTTGTTCATGTTTCTTATTATCACGTATATTATCACATTTATTAAATAAATATGTAGGATCCCCTGAAGCACATGAATTAAGTGATTGTGCTGAACATAATGAATTTGCATCTGAAAAAACAGAGTCAACATCATCATGAATTATTGGTTTTTTTTTATTATATTTCTTCATATTATCTTTTTCTATTCTTGTATTTAACCATTGACCTATAGATGGGTCTGCTCGAGGTAAACCTGATATCTCCATCTTCTATATTGTAATATGATATAATAAATAAAGATGTTGACCTTATTTGTTATGTATTTAATAAATAAATTTATTCATCATCACTGTCCGTATCACTATCTTTTTTCTTATCGTTTTTTTTGTTTTTGTTTGAATTTTTCTTTTTAGGTTGTTTTTTATTTGATTTTGTTTTTGGTTTTGCTTTCGGTTTTGCTTTTGGTTCATCTTTTTTAGGTTCTTCTTTTTTAGGTTCTTCTTTTTTAGGTTCTTCTTTTTTAGGTTCTTCTTTTTTTTGTTTTTTTTCTATATTTATTGAATCATTATTATTATCACGTGATCTTTTTCGACTCGGAGGAATATATTCTATTTGAGTATTTATCATGCCAAATAATAATAATAATATTTCTATAAATCCTTTAAAAATTTCATCTTTATTTGTTATTAAGAATTGCACTGATTTAATTGCAATTTTATCAATCATTATATGATATATATCATATCCATCAATGATTTTATCATAATTCAGATTGACTGTTATTAAATTAACTAATGCTGGTATTGCTGTTTCAAGAATAAGCTCAAATTTCATCGGTGATGATTTATTAAAATCAGATTCCTTAAATGTATTATGTAAATGTAATATTAATTTACCTAGATAAATTTTAACATTTTTTTCTTTTGATTCTTTTGATTCTAAAGTATGTTTATTTTCGATAATAAATTTATTTGCACTATCATCTGTAAATTTATGAATTAAATTAATAATTAATCTAACAGTAAATTTCGTTGGTCCCATTTCATCCAATGTTTTCATTAATTCTTTGAATTCACTACTTTTATTCAATTCATTTAATATTTTTGTTGTATATTCGGAAATCAATTGACTCATTTGTTATATTATTATTTAATTAATTTATAATGAATTAATAATATAAAATTCAATTTTTTATATGATATATAATATATTATTAAAATGACTCAACTCAAAGTTATAAATAATACGCCAAATCAAGATATTATTTTCATTGAAATATTTGGTTTGAATGAACGAGGTGAGGATGTAGGGAAAATAAGGACGGATCCAGTAAATCCATACACATTACAACCTAGTCAAGAAATTTTATTTAGTTGTGGAACAATTCCAACATTAACATTTTCAGTTAGATTACAGTATAGACATGGAAATATAAAGAGATTATATGAAATCACATTACCGAGGGGACAAGGTAACGAAATATATACAATTGATAATAATATTGATGGTTTTATTAATGTTACCAGTTCGTCGGCGTTATCATCAGTTGATATAGTTGCTGATTTTATTACAATAAATGTTGTCAATAATACTAATGACAGTGTTACCTTTAATTATTTTTGTAGAAATCCAGATAGAGGTCCAACAAAAAGTGATACTGTTGATCCACTAAGTAATAAAGATATTAAAATCATTTTAGATCCTCTTAATTGTAGTCATGATATTCATTTAATTTTTTCATCAAATCCAACTGTTACTACAGAGTTGCGCTCGACAACAATTTATGCATATCAATTGATAATTAATAGTAATGCTGATATTCTTCTTATACCTGCAGAAAATGGAGCTTTACCAATAATAACAATACCCACCACTATTCATGAGAAAATTAAAAAGAAAAAAAAATGTTGTGATTAAGTAAATTATTTTGTTCGTTGATTCATTCCAAATTATTATTTTGTAATATAATAATTTAATAATGAATTTTATATTTTAACAATTACCTACACATTTTACTGCGCATTTTGCTGGTGGACCTCTGACTTCAATTGGTAAGGCACCATCATAAACTTTAACATTTGGTATTCTAAAGACGAAATTATCTTTAGCTTCCAATTTGGTGTTGGTAGCATAATCCCAAAAGATATTAACTTGAGGATTTTTTGGTAGATTATAAAATCTATCTGTTGCAATATCTCTATAATTATAAGCCGGATATGATAATCGTGAAGATAATGGATTCAAAAAATCATTACAAATTCGCGCATGTCTCAATTGAAATTTTGTAACATCAATTGGATTTACCTCACCTGCCTTGCATTTATTCATAGGAAGATTTCTGTTACTCAATACAGATTCAACATCAACTAATGCTTGTGATGTAGCTACGGGAAAACCTACAGCTGTACTAACCCCTACACCTGTATTATTATTTGGACGTGGGCCTAATGTTGATAAACAAGAATTACAATTATATATTTTATTTGGATTTAATTGATATAATAGAGGACTAGTACTTTCTTCTAGTCTATCTTCATAGGCACAATTATCATATATTAAACGACTCGAATGACCAATATTCATCTTTATAACTATACTTTAGAAATAATTTTATAATAAATAAAACAAAAACTAAAACAAAATTTTAAAGTGCATATTTTCTTGTGTATTCTTTAACTTTTTCATTATAAGCCTTTCGATCATTTATATATTGATTAGCAACTTCCGGGCGTAATGGATCGTTCGGATTAGGATCTGTTAAAAGTGCTGATATGGACAATAATACTTTTGGAATAGTCAATGCCGGACTCCAATTTGTTTTTAATATATCCAAACAAATATTTCCAACATCATCAATGTTCGGATGGTATATTTTAGTAGTTAAAATAACTTTTGGTGGTTTAAAAGGATAATCTTTTGGAATTTCTAATGACAAATGAAATTTACCCCCTTCGTATGGTGTTTTAATAGGACCAATAATTATTGCATTCCATTCAAATAAATTATCATTTGATTTTGGGCTTGCGCTAATATTTTCTGGAATATCCGAATGTTTTCCAAACTTCAAATCATTCCATTCTTTTTTTAATCTGTTCAGTGATGTTGAAATCATAATTATATAATATTATTTAATCATATAATCATGTATTGTCAATAATTATACATTTCAATTTTTTTCACTATACGAAATAATACTTATCGAGCTAATACATTTGGTCCGACATCAGCTACAACAAATGGACCAACATCAGCCCCACAGAAATCTATCTCTGGTAAAACATATCCAGGGCTAATACGTTTTGGAATATTGTTGAATACAATAGGACATATTTCAGGAACATAAACAACCGGGACACTTGGGTCAAATGTGCTCAAACACATTTTAGATCGTGGACAATTTGGATTATATTTGAATTGATCACATTGTGACAACGGGCGGTTTTGATTTCTTAATTCAGATTCTACATCAACTAAGTCAAATGGTCGCCAAAATTTATCATATAAACATTTCCCACAGTTTTCAAATTTACCTTCATATAATTGATATTTTAAGGGAGATGTACTTTCATATAAACGCTTTTGATAAGCACAATTATCATATTTTTGTCTGTTAGAACTTCCAATATTCATTTAGGACTATATTATAAGAAAATATAATTTTATTACAGAAAATAAATTGTAATCCTAATTAAAACTATATTATTTTCTACATGACATCTCTATAATATTTAGCTGGTTCTTTTCTATTATCTAATCTTGATGGTACACCTCCCCGCGGATAATTTTGTGGAACTATATGGTGATGATCTTGTACATCCTCACTGACATAATCAAAATAATGTTCAAAAGGATTTTGGTAGCCATATGTCTTACTTGTTTTTGATGGTGTTCCTAACATAATTTCTGTTTCGATTGGTGTTTCTGGTGCACCTCTTCCATAACCCATGTATGGAACTGGTTGATAGTTTGATATATCTAAACATTTTTTATTATTACTATTCATTTTTGGTATAACTATCTTTGTATTCATATCCATTTCGGAACTTTCATTATAAGATGGAGTTAGTAACGATGAATATGTATCTAACTCACCTATAATTTTATTAGTGTTATTTATGGGATTATCTATTGTATAACACTGTCTCAATGGTTCAAGTGGCTCATTATATAATCTCTGATTATAATCAATTTTTGGAACATAATTATAAAGCCTATTTGATGTTGGATGATTGAGTTTGTATTTATCATTTAGATTTGCTTCTAATTGCATGTTAACTTGTTGACCCACCTCTTTTCCCATTTCAGTTCCTTCGTGAAAATCTCTACTATGCATTATTTTATTTTCTTCAATTCTTACTGGATCTTCATAAAATAATTCATCCGAATCATCTACAGCAAACATACCCCTATTTATTGGTTTTTCCATTTTCTCTTTTTTTCTTTTAATTCTTTTCATTCTTTCATCTTTACGAAATTGTTTTGATGGAAAATATTGTTTTTGATGTTTTAGATCAGCATTTAATATATTATTTTTTGATTGATAAATACTTTTATCTCCATTAATAAATAATTTGATTTTATATTCATCATCTTTTGTAATCATATATTCTTTTTCAACTGGAATACATGGATTTATATTATTTTTTTTGTATAATTCTTTTTTCTTTAAATACTCTTGTAATCTTGGCTCAAGCATAATATTATCGTTGCACATTGCATTATTTAATTTTCTTATAACGCGACTCATTATATTACTCGCTATATTGTTTAATTAGATTTAAATAAAATTATTTAAACAATAAATACATATAATAAGTTATACGAAAATAATGACTGATATAGAAAATATTGACTATGATAGTTTGCAAGATTACGATCCAGAAACTATTGCCCAAATAATATTTGGAAAAAATCCTGATAAGCCTTGTTCGCATCAAATATTGTCTCTCGAGAACGACGCTGGTGATGCATCTTACATTTTTGAAATTATTTTAACAATATTTATGGAGGGTATTATGAAATTATATAATAATTTAGATGGTGTCGATTTGAATCATTTTAATGAAGATTACCTATTAGCATTACAACCATGGCTACATTCTTTAGTTTTTAATCTTAAAATTGAAAAATGTTTGACAGAAAACATTGAAAAATATGGAGATTATTATTGTAAAATTGCTACGAAAAATCATAAGGAATACGAAACATATTTTCAAAATAATGATTTACCAAAAAAATATAGATTTTTCTTAAATCCAATTTATGCAAATGAATGTAAAAAGGAAAAATTAGATGATTTGTATGCTACATTTATTATTAATGATACAGTTTATATATTGAGATTTAATTTTTATCAATTTAGTTGATTAAGGTAATTACATATACAATCCAATAAACATAATAATATTTTTTTGAATATTTCTTATGTAATAAATAAAAGGATGATT
>Ga0206911_1167_pt1 | contig 14070 bp, 4 predicted proteins | sample Alteio_BWOrgHeat_74_FD_152956 | JGI IMG/M metagenome (GOLD analysis project Ga0206911, IMG submission 152956) | Enriched cells from forest soil in Barre Woods Harvard Forest LTER site, Petersham, Massachusetts, United States -... | ecosystem: Environmental > Terrestrial > Soil > Temperate forest > O...
CGCTGGGCTCGAAGAGGAATAAGCACCTGATTATGGTAACTCACATACAAGGAGAGATGGTCAATTAGTCCTTGTAGATTTTTAGTCGTGCACCACGTCCTTCTGAACAAGCGATTCATATTCGCACGTAACATCGCGCAGGCGTGATTCAGTGCAAACAGTGGATCAAATCTCAACTTCTTTAACTCTCCTTGTCCCGTGACGGCACCTCTAGCACCTGGATACTGTTTATGGATCGCTGTTTTAAAATGTCGTTTCAGGTATTTTGGATAATGTGGGTTTTCATCAGACTCAAAAAACGCATTTTGGGATACGATTGGTTTTAACGATCGAAATAAATCGTCCCAAGCCTTGGGTCGGTGGTCTTTTCGGTAACCGTATTTCTTGACTGAGATTTTTGCTAAAAGTCCCTTGGCTGGCATCTGGGACACCCGAAAACCCAAGATTTCACGAGTTTCTTTATGAACGGCCAATGTCACGCTCACGGGTTTACACTTGGTGTGTTCGCTTGTTTCAAGATCATCAAACTGAACGGCTGAAATCGGAGAGTCCTTAAATTTTGTGAGCCACACTTCATGTTCCATCCGTACGCGATCAGCCAATAATCGAAATTTTCTAATCACGGTTTTTGGATTCACCTGAAGGACTCGAGCGAGCCTTCGCTGAGAGATGCCAGAACTCATGAGTTCATAGATTTTTGGATTAATCTCTCTTCTTTTTTGCCGATAATCCTCGTGGAAGGTACTACTGGAAAATTGTTTCCCACAATCATTACACCGATACCGGGTGATTCTCCGGCGATCGCTCATTCGGTAATAAGATCCTTTTCGGACGATGAGTCCGGAATCTGGATCGTAAGATGGGTGAAGTGGATGGGCAGTACAGTTTATATTCGGGCAGCGTCTATAATGCCAGAATTTGTTGATTATTATTTCAAGCTAGGCCCATGCATCAGGTGCAGTTAGTGGTTTTGAAGCTTTTTTCCACTTCATTCGCAAAGCAATGAGCGTCTCCAGGCCATCTCGCAGAAATGTAATTTTCATCTTTAACGACAAATCCGAATTCTAAATGAGTGAGTGAATCTCTTTTGAGACCCTTGGGTCCGACTAGAAAATCTTCAGGATTTTTGAGGTTCTCGGTTACTTCCGTTTGAACCGTTTTAGGGTACGTACGATAATAATTTCCAAGCCACAATGCGGTCATCGCCCAAGCAGACATTTCCATCCAAGCGGGGAGTGCGGTGGTCTTTTTTTCAAAAAGCACTGAACGACCTGTCGCCGGATCTTTTGAACGGGCAGCGAGCACCACTCCGTGACAGATGGCGCCGACTATTTTTTTATCCCGAAAAAATTCCGCCACTATTTTTTGTAATACTTCCGACTCCAGATACTCGCGCATACCGGGGGCGTGGCCGCCCGGTAAAACAAGGGTATCAAAATTCTCTACTGCACAGTCTTCCCATTTTAGAGGTGATTGAAACTCGGTACTTTTCACCATTTTTTCATAGGCCGAAATTGCATCGGGATTTGCTTTCATGGATTGAAAAGGACCAAGGCCTTTTCCGGTGAGCATCCTTTGATCGGCAATGCCGGGAATTCCAGCAGGAGTAGCAAAGCTGATTTGATGGCCCTTTTCACTGAGCACTTTCCAAGAAATCGAAACTTCGGAAGGATCAAAGTCGCGTCTAGGAATGGGGATTAATATTTTTGCCATTAGGGCTTTTTCTGTCCAGCTTTTATTTTTACTTCGGCCAATCGTGTTTTCAATAATAATTTAACTACTGATTTATTCAGTGGTTGGTCGTGAGGAAAATGAAGAGCCCCTTTGGTTTGCTGGTATTTTACTAATTTATGCTTAAGTGTAGTCAGAGTGCTTCCGCTAAAGGGATAGTAAGAACAATGCCCTTTTCTAGCCGCAAATCCACCAATAACAGTTCCGTTTATTTTAAATGCTGGCATGCCATAACTGATGCATTCAATACTTAGGGGCAAGATTTCAGTGATGAGTTCTCGGACACGTTTCAAAGTGGTTCTTTGGGGTTCAGGAATTTTTTTTAAGTATCGATCAATATGATTCATGGATTTTTTTTAAGTTTAAAGGAGGCCTCTAGTAATTTCAATTTGAAACATTCGTCAAATGACCTCACTTTCATTTTTTCCCAATTTCCAATTTTTCTAAATTGAACGAGTAAAATGAGCGAGGCGTACCCGTATGTACGCCGAGTGAGTTTTAGGAGTGAAATGACGAAAAATTGGAAATTCGGAAATAAATGATGGCGATCCCGGTAGGAGTCGAACCTACGACCTACAGCTTCGGAAGCTGCCACTCTATCCAGCTGAGCTACGGGATCGCAAAGAGTGATGACGCCTTCACGCTACGACAAAATTCAGGAAATTGCCAATAATATGAGCGCAATTGCCGCGGGCGCTGCTTGAATAAAAAGTATCCTCTTGCTCACGCTATAGGCCCCATAAATCCCTGCGATCACCACGCAGGACAAAAAAAATACTTTGGTTTGGAAAGCAAAATTAGGATTAGGTTGAATCAATGACCAGATCAAACCTACGCCTAAGAATCCGTTGTAGAGGCCTTGATTGGCGGCTAGAACGGCAGAATCTTTTGCCTTTTCAAGGGTGTTCCCAAAAATTCGCAGACCTCGTGGCTTGGTCCAGAAAAACATTTCCAAGACTAAAAAATAAAAATGCAAAAAAGCTACTAGACCGACAATGGCGTTGATCGCAGAAGCCATCATGCTTTTTTCTCAGCGAGATAAAAGTAATCAAAAATGAAAGTTCCAAAAGGCATGGTGGAGAGAAACATCGCCAAAATTAATTTGTTTCGGCTCCATTTTTCAGGCGTTGAAATTACAATGGCGAGCATAATGTAACTCAAAAATAAGAGTCCGTGAATCATGCCCACTACATGAACATATTCCGGTTGCTTCCAAATGTATTTCAAAGGCATCGCGATGCAAAGTAGGGTGAGGAGCGAAGTGCCTTCCAGAACGCCGATTTTTCTAAAAGTAGATTTCATAGTTTGTAACACGTTACGCTAAATGGTTTTGGTTTTGTAGTCAAAAGTCTAACCGATCAAATAAAAAAACATAGTGAAAACAAACAGTGTTTCTCTCGACACATTGCTGAAAAGTTTGAAAAACTACACAATATATATAGAGAAAATATGCGATTAATTGAATCGAAATACCGATGAGACTACAGAGACTTAACTCAGTTTTGGTGAATACGGGTGAACAGTAGGAAATGAGATCTTTTTTTAATTCCGCAAGAATTTTTAGAAAACTTTTTTTAGCGCTCAGTGCGCTACCCATGCTTGCGTGTTCGAATCCTACTGAAAGTTCTCTCGACAGTTTGACTGGCTTTACTCCCGCTACGACTTTGGAAACCAATCCTCTTGGAAATTCGGCTCTGGTTTTTGATCCACAATCTTTTGATTTTGGATCGGTTGCGACGAACGCGGGGAGTGCGGCACAGGTCTTTACCGTCACCAATTCTTCTGCCTACACAGTATTTCTTTCTACCGATACCGGTGAGAATGGAAATTTTACTCTTTCCGGAAACACCTGCATTAGTGGTTTCTCGCTTGCACCCAATGCAACCTGTACTTTTACGGCGACCTTCGCGCCAATTGCGAATGGAAATCTTGCCACCGCTATCAGTATCCCCTATAGCGTCACTCAAGGTGTGAGCACGTATTCTTCAATTTTAAGTTTGACTGGAGCGGGGAGTACGCTTTCTGGTTTTGCAGGACTGGTGAGTTTGACCAATCCAACCGCGACCACGATGCAAATGAATTGGACAGGGATTGCTGGAGTGGGTGCCTATTTGATTTACAATGTGAACCTTTCAACTTCGGCCGCTACTTTGCTCACCACACTTCCTGTGAGTCCGACTTGCAATGGTTCAAATCAATGCACCTACATAGTTCCAAATTTGACCCCGAGTACTTCCTACAGCTTCCGAGTGAGGGCGGTGGATACTTTTGGCGTTGAAGAACAAAACATCATCAACAAAACTTTATCAACTACTGCGGGAAACCTGGTGATTGCAGGAAGTCCTGCTCAGAATCTTTGTTCTCCGATGTCGGTCAGCGTGCAGGACGCGAGTGCTAACCCAATCAACGTGACTTCCAACAGTGCGATCACCATTACCGGCCTCGGGAGTCATGCTCATATATTTTCAAATTCAAATTGCTCCAGTTCACTCTCAAATCCGGTGATTCTTTCAGGATCAAGTTCCATACCTTTCTATTTAAAAGACTCGAATCTTGAAAGTTTAACTTTGTCGGGAGTTTTTAGCACTTTTGGATCAATTTCGGATTCCTTCACAGTGTTTAATCCACTGGCTACTTCATTTTTTTCCGTTCCTGCAAGTGGGGCTGATTCAAACAATGCAGCTCCGGTGATCACGGCATCACTTCCAGCGGGAGATGAGACTCAAAATGCGACCCTGACTCTTTATTCAGCTTCAGGTTGTTCTACTTCGATCGGTAACGCAGCGATTGCGGGTGTTTCACAGGCAGTGTCGCTTTCGCTAGTGGCTCCCGGAAGCTATAGTTTTTATTATACGGTTTCAAATCTTGGGGGTGTTTCGCCATGTACCTCAACCGGACTCAATTATACTTTTGATAATGTTCGTCCGAATGTAACCGTAAATAAACTTTTGTCGCAAGCAAGTCCGACCGGAAATTCTACGATTTCTTATGCAGTGGTATTTAGTAAGGCGGTCAATCCTGCAACGTTTACCGGTGCAACAGTGACCCAAAACGGTACTGCATCGGGAGTTACCTGGTCGATCACGGATTCCGGGGATCATACTAATTTTTCACTGCTTACTACCGCTGTTGGTTCAAATGGAACGGTCGTTCCCTCGATTGCAGCAAACTTGATTCAAGATCCGGCCGGTAATTTGAATACTGTTTCATCCTCATCTAATAATACGGTTACCTACAATACGAGTTTGCCGGCAATTTCGATTACGACCCCAGTTAATAATGGATGGGTGAGTTCAAGTACGGATTCAGCGATATTTAGCGTTTCAGGAACGTGTGTAGAAACCTCTCAATCGGAATTGACGGGCCAAACTGTTACCGTAAAAATTGATGGAGTCTCGGCCGCTACCACTACTTGTACGGCGGGCGGAACATTTTCAACCACGGTAAACACGACCACACTTTCGCAAGCCACTCATGGGTTTACGGCTTTAATTACTGATTTAGCCGGAAACAGTGCGGTCTCTCCGACCAACAACGTGATTCGTGATATTACGAGCCCAACCGTAACGATCAGTGCGGCTGCCGGAAGCAATCCGGCTGACTCTACCGGCAGCACCACTTATACTTTAACGTTTACCGACGCGAACTTAGGTACGCTTGTAAATACTACGATCAATTCGGGAATTACGATCAATGGTGCGAGTGTAGGGTGTTCGAAATCAACCAGCGTCTCAGGAACGTCTGCCACAGTAACCATCACGGGATGTACTGGAAATGGATCGGTCGGTATCTCGGTTGGAAGTTCTGCTTGGGCAGATCTCGCTGGAAATCCTTTGACGGCAAATGGGCCAAGCGGAGTCTTTACTATAAATAATACCTTACCAAGCATTGCAATTTCTTCTCCTGCAAATAATAGTTGGATCAATTCGAGCACAGATTCCACTACTTTTTCAGTTTCAGGAACATGTACTGAAACCACGCAATCAGAAGTGACGGGTCAAACCGTTACGATTAAGATTGATGGTACGGTGGCTGGTTCTGCACTTTGCACCGGCGGTGGGATTTTTAGCGGAACAGTGAACACGACGGGTCTTACTCAGGGTGCACATAATTTTACGGCCACAATTACTGATGTTGCCAATAATACGGCTGTTTCATCCACCAATGTGGTGACGCGCGATATCGTTGCGCCAACCCTTGCAATCACCACTCCGGCAAATAATAGTTGGATCAATATAGCAACCGACTCTGCGGCGTTTGCGGTTTCTGGAACGTGTACAGAATCGACTCAAGCTGAAGTAACCGGGCAAACCGTGACCATTAAAATTGACGGTACGACGGCCGCGACTACAACTTGCACGGGCGGTGGAACTTTCAGCACTTCCGTAAATTCAACGACACTTTCTCAAGCTTCTCATAATTTCACTGCAACGATTACTGACGTAACCGGCAATAGCACCACGTCTTCTCTCACGAGTGTTACCCGCGATGTCACCGCGCCCACCGTGGTGATCGGTTCAGCTGCGGGAAGTAATCCGGCAAATTCTTCTGAAAATACGACCTATACTTTGACTTTTTCTGACACGAATCTGGGTACATTAGTGAACACCACGGTCAATACCGGGATCACTATCAATGGAACGAACTCTGGATGCACAAAATCAACAACGGTTTCTGGCGCAACAGCGACCGTCACCATTACGGGTTGTACCGGAAATGGAACTGCGAGCATTACCCTTGGTTCAGGTGCCTGGGCAGATTTAGCGGGTAATCCTCTGACTGCGAATGGCCCCAGTGGAACTTTCTCAGTGAACAATACTTTCCCAAGTCTCGCGATCACCACTCCCGCAAATAATGGTTGGATAAATATTTCAACTGATTCAGCAACATTCTCGGTTTCCGGAACTTGTACGGAGGCCACGCAATCGGAAGTGACCGGACAAACCGTCACTCTTAAAATTGATGGAACGGTTGCCGGTTCTGCATTATGCACAGGTGGGGGAACCTTTAGCGGATCAGTGAACACGACGGGTCTTACTCAGGGTTCGCATAATTTTACGGCAAGCATCACTGATTTGGTGGCGAACACTACCACTTCATCAACAAACGCCGTGACTCGCGATGTGACCGCTCCGGTGATGGCAGTGACTACGCCTGCAAATAATTCCTGGATTAATGCTTCAACCGATTCAACTACTTTTACAGTATCGGGAACATGTACAGAAACCATTCAGGGCGACGTAAATTCACAAACTGTAACTCTCAAAATTGATGGAGCCGGTGCGGGCACCACGACCTGTGTTGCCGGTGCGTTTAATGGAACGGTGAATACCACCGGTTTGTCTCAGGGCGCGCACAATTTTACGGCTGCCATTACCGATTTGGCCGGGAATACTACGACATCTTCAAGTAATAGTGTGAATCGTGTGGTGACTCCTCCTGCGATTGCAATTACGACACCTGCCAATGGAAGCTCAATTAGTAACGGCACGGATTCAACCACTTTTGCGGTTTCGGGAACTTGTACTGAAACCACTCAAGCGAACGTAACCAATCAAACGGTGACCATCAAAATTGATGGAACCGCTTCGGGTACGGGCACTTGTAGTGCGGGTGGCGCTTTCAGCGGAACCGTGAATACAGTGGCACTCTCGCAAGCGGCCCATGCATTTACGGCAAGCATTACCGATTTAGCGGGAAATGCCTCAATTTCTGCCACAAATACGGTAACACGAAATGTAACCGTTCCGACCATCGCGATCACGGCGCCGGCGAATAATAGTTACGTCAATACTTCTACCGATTCCGCAAATTTTACTATTTCTGGAACGTGTACTGAGTCTACCCAATCACAACTCTCTGGCCAAACCGTAACCGTGAAAATTGATGGAACTTCATCAGGCACCACTACCTGCACCGGCGGTGGAACCTTTAGTACGACCGTGAATACGACGGTTCTCTCACAGGGCTCGCATAATTTTACAGCAGTAGTGACTGATCTGGCGAGCAATACGGCTACTTCTTCAACAAATGCAGTGATTCGTGATGTGACGGCTCCAATCGTGGTGATCACCGGCCCTGGCGGAAATAATCCGAGCGACTCTGGTGGAAGTACCACTTATACCCTTACTTTTTCCGATACGAATCTTGGAACGATTGTGAATACCACGATCAACGCCGGACTCACCATTAACGGTACCAATTCCGGTTGCACAAAATCCACCAGTGTTACCGGCTCTGTGGCAACCGTTACGATTACAGGCTGTACTGGCAACGGAACCGCAAGTATCACGGTGGGGAGTGCTGCTTGGTCTGACCTTGCGGGGAATACACTCACTGCGAATGGCCCAAGTTCCACTTTTACAATTGATAATGTGGCGCCGAGTATTGCAATCAGCTCTCCTGCAAATAATAGTTGGATCAATATTGCCAGTGATTCAACTTCATTTTCAGTCTCAGGAACTTGTACAGAAGCCACGCAATCCGAAGTGACCGGGCAGACGGTGACCCTTAAAATTGATGGCGCTGTTGCAGGGTCTGCGCTTTGCACGGGTGGCGGAACTTTCAGTGGAACCGTGAATACAACGACTCTTGCCACAGGCGCACATAATTTTACTGCAGTCATCACCGATCAATCCAATAATCCAGGCACTTCTGGCACGAACAACGTTACCCGAGATGTCACTGCACCCGTAGTCGTGATCGCTGGGCCCTCGGGAAGTAATCCTGCAAATTCATCGGGAAGCACGACTTATACACTCACTTTTTCTGACACCAATCTTGGCACAATCGTCAATACAACAGTGAATTCCGGAATCGCTATCAATGGGGCGAATGCGGGCTGTTCGAGTTCAACTAGTGTAGCGGGTGCGGTCGCAACCGTTACGATCACGGGTTGCACCGGAAACGGCACGGCGAGTATTACTGCCGGTAGTTCAGCGTGGTCTGATCTTGCCGGTAATCCCATTACTGCGAATGGCCCGAGTTCCACTTTCACGGTCGACAACACTCCACCCACGATCGCGGGTGTTTCCACCTCTTCGAGCGGGACTTATGGTACTGGCCAGTCGGTGAATGTAACGGTGAATTTCACTGAAGCAGTGAACGTCACCGGCACTCCTCAGATTACTCTCGGCACTATTCCGAATCGTACTCTCAATTACGTTTCAGGGTCGGGAAGTTCCGCACTCGTCTTTACTTACGTGGTTCAAGCCGGTGATTACAAAGCGCGTTTGGATTATTTGAACACCTCGGCATTTGGACTGAATGGCGGAACGGTTTTGGATATCGCCGGCAATGTCGGAACCATTTTCACGCTACCGAATATTGGTACCAGTGCCCTTTATAATTCAAACGTAGTGATTCATGCGAGCCCGGCATCCACTTTGATCTCGGCCAGTACGTATCCGCTCGGTGGATCCAATACTCCGCCAATTTTACAGGGAAACACGGCAAATATTGCTTCTTTTAGTACTAATAGTGGGGGGTCGATTTCCTATACTTGTACCTATTCCACCCTTGGTTTGAGTGCCACCGATCCAAATTATGCGAATGGTGCGAATTGTAATAGCTTGAAAACGCTTGCGGTCGGTGGAACCAACAGTGCAACCTATGTGACCACTTCGAGTATATCAGGTTCTTCGTTCAATTGGGTTCCTACTTCTACCCAACGGGGAACCTATCAATTTACCTTTACGCCGGGTGATGGAACCGTGACCGGTACAGCACAGGTTGCCACCGTTAACGTGGCAGAAAATGATACGACCGCAAATCTACTGTTCGGGCTCGACGCCATGAATGCAAATGCATCTTATTCCACTTTACCAAGCGGATCCTATACGACCGGTTCACCAAACTCGAGTTCCTGGCTGAATTTGATGAATGGAATATCAAGCACCTCACTTTCCACGTTTACCGGAAACACCACGCCTTGGATTGGAACCGGAGTAGACAGCACTTCATCGGTGAATCCGTATGCGCTTTCATTGGGTGGGATTTCAGATTATTTAACTGCTGGGAGCACACTGAATACGGGAATTTTGAATCCAGCTCCGAATAAATTCGGAGTGGAGTCGTGGGTGCAACCCGCGTCGGTGACCCAAGTGAACCGCACCATCGCATCGAATGGAAATGGCGGCTTTACGCTGTCACAAAACCAAAACCACGCTGTATTTCAAATCGGAAGCAATACTTCCTATAATTATCAGCAATTGGTTCTTTCACACAGCCCGTTGGGATATTATCGGATGGATGATACGAATTCCACGTTGAAAGATTTGTCTACGAAAGCAAATAACGGTTCTTATTCTGGCACCCTGAGCACAAATTATTGGCAGTCGCAAACTGGCGCAACGTTAGATGCAGACAAGTCGGCGAGGTTTAATAACGGTGGTGGTTCTGCCACTTTTAACAATGCAGCTGGGCCAAACATCTCCGCTACCACCCAGGCATTTACGATTGAAACTTGGGTTTATCCAACTTCGGCAACTTATGGGGTCGTTGTTGGGAATTACAATGCTGGTGGGGCGCTGGCATCGGGTATCACTCTGAATTATTCAACTGCTTGGACTGGGAGTTGCGGGGCAGGGTCGTTCGCACTATTTATTTATGATGGCACCAACTATACGAGTGGCTGCACGGGGAATAATTTTCCGGTCAATAGTTGGTATCACGTAGTTGCAACTTATAATGGAAATCGGGTTTCCTCTGGTATTTCAATTACTGTGAATGGTGTGATTCAAGTTCTGAACGTGCCCTATACTGGTACTTTAAATAGTGCGGGCTTCTTTACGAATGCAAATTGTACTCTTTGGACGATCGGCACCTATGGATGTAATACTACTGTGACTACCACTGGGTTCATCGGCTCGGTCGATGAAGTTGCAGTTTACAACTATGTGCTAAGTACTGCACAGGCTCGCCAACATTACATGACCGGTCTCAATAATTTCTATATGCCGGGTAATGTGGTTCAAGCAGATGAGCCGGTGGGTTACTGGCGTTTGAACGAAACTTCGGGGCAAACCGCCTATGATTATTCCGGAAATGGCGGTAACGGAACTTATGTCGGCGGTCCGTTACTCGGGCAATCATCACCGGAAACAACTTCCGGTATTGATGCGAGCACATCAGTCTATTTAAATGGTACGAGCCAATTTGTGAGTATTCCAGTCACGACCGCAACAAACTTAAACAAAGTCAACCAACCTCTCACCATTGAAGGGTGGATCAATCCATCAACACAAATAAATCCGAATCCCTATGTGATTTCAGGAAGTGGATCGGGTGGGCAAATTGTAATGGGCTATAATAATACCACTTGGGGTGCGGGATGGACTAATCGATTTTCAGGCAGCTTTTACGATGGCACCAGTGCAATCAATAACTATAACAGTAGCACCTCATCGACCGGCTCTTGGTATCATGTGGTCGTCGTTTATAATGGAAACCTGGTTAATTCGGGGATTACCATATACATAAACGGTTCAGCAGTCACTACGACCATCGGAAACAGTGGAACCTTGGTGACGACCGGTGGTTTCACCACGACCAGTGGGTACTGGACTTTGGGTTCTTTTGCTGGGACAAATGCCGAAGCCTTTACTGGTTATTTGTCGGAAGTTGCTATTTATAATTATGCACTTTCCGCGGCACAAGTTTCAGCACATTACAATGCAGGTAGTGGCCCGGGATGGAATTATTGTCAGTCAAAAACATCGCTGAGTAGTTCAAACTTTGATTTACTCCAAGGTTTCTGGGACGGAACTTACGAAACTCTTTTTGTGAATGGGCATCAGGAGTGTAAGATCCAGCCCGCATCGACTTCCTATTCCCCAACCGTGGCGAATGTGGACGTGGGTTCCGATACAAATAATACATCCACCAGTTTTTGGCAGGGACTGATATCGACCTTCAAGATTTTCGGAACCAATAATAACTCGGCGCCAGTAACGGCAACCACTGCATTTAACGATTTTACCGCAGAATCTAACCGATTCAGGCAAGTTCCAATGGAAAATATTGTGACTTCGAATCTGGTGCTCAACCTTGATGCATCCAATGCGCAAAATGGAATCGCTCCTTATGCAAACACTACGGTTTGCCCTACGCCTGGCTCGGCATTAATTCCGTCTTCATTGAATTGGATGGATCTTTCAAGCTACGGTGCAAATACGACATTGAATAGTTATACCGCATGTACGACCACGGGCACGGGGACCTCGGGTTGGGTAGGAACCGGAACCCCAACTTCTCCTTATTCATTGGCAATGAATGGAACTACGAATTTCATAACGGTTCCAATCACGAGCGGAACCAATTTTTCAAATGTTGCCCAACCCTGGACTTATGAAACCTGGGTAGACATTGGCACGCAACTCAATACGGATCCATTTTTGCTTTACACGGGTGGAAGCAGTACCGGCGGTGAAATCATCATGGGCTATAACCAAACAGCATGGTCGTCAGGATTGGGCAATAAATTCATGTTTGAACTTTATGATGGAAGTAATTATTTAGAAGAATGGACAACGAGTACAGTCACGGTGGGTTCGTGGATGCAAATCGATCTCGTTTATAGCGGAAACCAAGCATTAAATGGACTCACTTTTTATATCAATGGTGTTTTGCAAACCTTGAGCACCTCGAGTAATGCCAATTTATCCAATGCGCGCACGATCACGGCCACGAGTGGAACCTGGAATTTTGGCGGGATTTCATCTGGAAATGGAAATGTGGTTGAGCAAATGGGTGCGACTCGCTTGTACAACACCAATCTCAGTAAAGCGCAAATCATTCAAAACTGTAATGCTCAACAAGCGCGCTACAATGTCAGTACCTGTGCGGCTCCTTAAAACTTAATTTTAACAAATTCCTGTAAAATCAGCTGTGTCTTCCCAGACCCATTGCCGGAAATTCCTAAAAACTAGACAATGTTTAGAAGGCGCGGCAAAAGTTTTCGAGTCTAAATACCGATGAGACATCAGGGACTTAACTCATTAATTGGTGGAGGTCGGTGAACAGTAGGAATGAAATTCTTTTTTAATTCTTCAAAAATTCTGAAAAGATTTTTCTTTGCGCTGGGTACGCTACCCATCGTTTTATTCATCGCCGCGTGCTCCGGTCCGTCGCAAAGTTCACTCACAGGTCTGACTGGAGTAACAGCGAACACGATTATTTCTAATACCACTACTGCGGGCCAACTTGGAAATTCTGCGCTTTCATTTAGTCCAGCCGCATATGATTTTGGTTCAGTCACCACCAGTGCAGGATCAGTGACTCAATCTTTTACCGTGATCAATTCATCCACCTTCACGATCTATCTCGACGCGACCACCGGTACCGATGCAAACTTCACGCTCACCGCAAACACTTGCATCAACGGTTTCTCGATGGCGGCTGGAGCAACTTGCACACTCACGGTTCAATTTGCGCCGGTCACCAATGGTAATCTTACTACTGCAATAGTTATTCCGTACAGCACGACACCAAATACCAGCAGCTTTTTTTCAACTCTCAATCTGAGTGGTGCGGGAACTACACTTTCAAATTTCGGTGGACTCAATTCCATTTCTAATATCACCGCTACTTCGCTTCAATTAAATTGGACCGGGGTTGGAGGAGTAGGGGCTTATCAAGTTTATAGTGTGAGTGGTGGCGTTCCCACATTAATTGCGAATTTGAGTCCAAACTGTACGGCCAATGCTTGCACCTATACGGTAACTGGACTGTCGGCGAGTACTACTTATACTTTCCGAGTTCGGGCGATGTCGACCTTCGGAGTGACCGAGCAAAATATCAACGATCATTCAGCGGCTACAACGGTAGGAAATATTACCATCGTTGGTGTTCCAGCGCTCGGCCTTTGCGCTCCTCTCAGCGTGAACTCGGTGGATGGAAGTGGAAATCCTGAAAACGTAACTGCCGATAGCACGATCTTGATTGCGGGCCTCGGGAGTCATGCGGCGATTTATTCGGATTCGAGTTGTTCAACTCCTCTGGCGAATCCAATTATTTTAGCTAATACAAATACGTTAGCGTTTTACTTCAAGGATTCTACTGTTGAAAGTTTAACTTTGACCGGTACTCTGGCCTCCTTTGGAACTGCAACTCATGCAGTCACGGTGTTTAGTCCGCTGGCATCTGCATTTTCTATGGCGCCGGCAAGTGGTTCGGTTTCTAATAATACGGCTCCAGTCGTAGATGCAACTCTTCCGGCGGGAGATTCATTTGAGAATGCTACTCTCACGATTTACTCTGCAGCGGGTTGTGCAATTCCGCTCGGCAGTGCGGCCATTACTTCTGGTTCACAACATGTCACCCTTTCGCTGTCGACGAACA
>Ga0206911_1142_pt1 | contig 14065 bp, 13 predicted proteins | sample Alteio_BWOrgHeat_74_FD_152956 | JGI IMG/M metagenome (GOLD analysis project Ga0206911, IMG submission 152956) | Enriched cells from forest soil in Barre Woods Harvard Forest LTER site, Petersham, Massachusetts, United States -... | ecosystem: Environmental > Terrestrial > Soil > Temperate forest >...
CGGAATGTGTTTCAAATCGGGATCGGCAAAGGCGCGTTTGACCATCGCCTGGCAATCATCGAATTTCCCATCCACCGCGATTGTGCGGATGTTATCTTGCAACGTGGTCATCAGCTTGCGCTGGCTCAAGCTGACTTCAGCGATGGGGAACAGCACGATGACGCGCACGCCCGGAATTTTGTGAAACGCATGTGCGACCGCCGAGCCGGTGTCGCCGCTGGTCGCGGTGAGAATGGTCACCTGTTGGCCGTCATCGCGGAGAAAATGCCCGAACATCCTCGCCATCATCTGTGCGGCAAAATCCTTGAACGACGCCGTCGGGCCTTGATCCAGCCGCATCAGGAAAACGCGGTCATAAATTTTTTCGAGCGGGATGCTGAAATTGTAGGCATCGCGGCACATCGCGGCGAGTCCATCGTCCGGGATGATGCCGGCGGTATATTTCGACAGGACGCGAAAGGCGATTTCGTGATAAGGTAGTTTTGCAAACGCGGCGATTTCGTCCGGGGAGAGCTTCGGAAACTTTTCGGGCAGGTAAAGTCCGCGGTCGGGCGCAAGTCCGGCATGAAACGCGCCGCGTAAATCGACCGCGGGCGATTGTCCATTGGTGCTGCGAAAGAGAAGCGGAGGCATTTTACTCAAAATTTTCCACCCGAATCATCACCGGTTTGCCTTTGATGACAGATAATTTGCCGATTTTGGCGAGCGCCTTCGTCACTGCACCGTTCGGGGCATAGTGCAGCATGAAAATCAGCGGCACGCTTGAGCCTTCATGGCCTTCAGGTTGGATGACAGATGAAATGCCGATCTTTGACTGGCCGAAAATGGCCGCGATTTTTGCCAGCGTGCCCGGACGGTCCACGACGTCGAGCCGGACAAAATACTGCGAAACGACGTCGGCTATCGGCACAACCACACCTTTGCACTCGTGTGGGACGAACGGCGGCACGCGATGCGGTGTGCTGAATTTCAAATCGAGCGCGGCATCGGCCAGATCGCTCAACACCGCACTGGCGGTGGCGTCCTTGCCCGCGCCGCGTCCGTAAAACAGCGTGTCGCCGACGATATCGCCGCGAACAAACACGGCGTTGAAAACATGATTGACCCCGGCCAGCACATGTGAATTCGGAATGAGCGTCGGATAAACCGAGGCCTGCACGCGGCAGCCGCCTTCCAGTTTCTTGACGATGCCCAGCAGTTTGATGGTGTAACCCAGTTCGCCGGCGAACTTGATGTCGAGCGCGCTGACGTGGCGGATGCCTTCGACGTGGATTTTTTCCGGACGCACCCAAAACCCGTGTGCGAGCGAGGCAAGAATGCCGATTTTGTGCTGCGAATCCCCGCCGTCAATGTCGAGGTCGGGCGGCGTCTCGGCGTAGCCCTGCTTCTGTGCGTCGGCGAGCACGGAGTCGAAATCCGCGCCTTCGAGCTTCATCCGGGTGAGGATGTAATTGCAGGTGCCGTTGACGATGCCATAAAGCGCCTGGATGCGGTTGCCGACAAAACCTTCGCGCAGCGATTTGATGATTGGAATGCCGCCGCAAACGCTCGCTTCGTAATAAAGGTTCGCGCCAGATTTTTTCGCCGCGGCAAAAAGCTCCTCGCCATGTTTGGACAACAACGCCTTGTTCGCGGTGATGACCGGCTTGCCGAGCTTGAGCGCTGACAAAATGATTTCCTTGGCCAGATTCGTTCCGCCGACGAGTTCGGCGACGACGTGGACGTCCGGGTCGTTCACCACCTCCTGCCAGTCGGTCGTCATGGCCGCGCGGGGAATTTCGTAAGGGCGCGGCTCATTGAAGGCCTTCACCGCGACTTTGTGGACAGCGACATTGACACCGATGCGCGAGGAGAGGAGGCCGCCGTTGAGCTGAAGCGCGTGAAAGACGCCACTGCCGACGGTGCCGCCGCCAATCATTCCAAGGTTGACCTGCTGCATAGAAATCCCAGTTTGCCGCGAAAACAGGCAGGGGACAATTCAATTTTGGCCGCGGAAACGGTTGTCTTCTTGAAACAAATCAACTGGGCCAAAAGAAATGAACGAAAGCAGGATTAAAGTTACACATCACAAATTTCCACTGCTTGCCGAAGTGAAGCGAGCGCATCGGGACGTTTCGGGACAAATTCCTGCGCGACATACCCTTTGAACCCGGTCGCCACAATCGCCTGCATGATGCGCGGATAGTTCAACTCCTGCGTTTCGTCAATCTCATTGCGCCCCGGCACGCCGCCGGTGTGGTAATGGTCGAAGTATGGGTGGTTCTCCCGGATCGTGTCGCACACGTCGCCGTCCATGATTTGCATGTGGTAAATGTCGTAGAGCAGCTTGAACCGTCCGGAACTGATGCGCTTTACCAGTTCGACGCCCCACGCGACGTGGTCGCATTGGTAATCCGGGTGGTCGCGCCTGCTGTTCAGCAACTCCATGCACAGCTTCACCTTCAATTTTTCCGCCAGCGGCAAAATGCGTTTCAAACCGGCGGCGCAATTATCCAACCCCCGGGCATCGTCGAGGCCGTCGCGATTGCCGGAGAAACAAATCAGGCGCTCGAAGCCCGCGTCGGCCGTTTCCTTAAGCCGCTGCGTGTAGGCTTGCACCAGCTTTTCGTGATGCTCGACGCGGTTCCACGCCTTGGTGATGCCGCCGAGGCCGTCAATTATCGGGAAGCTCACCATCGAGCAAGTCAGGCCGTGCTTCTTGACGATTTTGAAGTCCGGCGGGTCGAGCAAGTCAATGGCGGCGAGGCCCATTTCCTTGCCGGCGACGCAGAGGTCCTCCAGTTCGATTTTGTCGTAGCACCAGCGGCAGGCGCTATGGTTGATGTTGCCCTTGAGCCTGGCGGGTTCGGTGGTTTTGCGGCGCGACATGGTGAAAACGATGGCACGGATTTGCACGAATTTCCAATCCGTTTTCCTAACTACTGCGCCTGCCGGCAAAAATAAAAACCGGCAGGGCGGCGAGTTGCAGCGCGACGGAGAGAATAATCATTGCCGGGATGGATATGTCGTAAAGCAAACCCATCGCCGCGCTGCCGGCAAACCACGCGATGCCGTAAGCCGTGTCGAACACGCCGAACGCCGTGCTGCGTTTGTCCCGCGGGATGACGCCGGCCAGCACCGCCTTGAGCAGCGAATCCTGCGCGCCCATGCCGATGCCCCACAAGATCATTCCCGCCAGCGCAAAGCCGTATCCGCCCAGAAAAACGCACGGCGAAAAAAATGCGCCGATGAAAAATGCGAACACGACGACCGGCATCCCGATTTTATCCAGCAGTTTTCCGAAAACCAGCGCTGCCATCGCGCCCGTGACCATCGCTACGGAATAAAAAATCGGTATGGCGCTTTGCGCGACGGTTCCGGCTTTTTGGAAATGAAACGCAATCAGCGAAAAATCCGCGAAGCCCGCCGCAATCAGCGCGCCGGCGACGACGTAAAGCCAGTAAGCCTTTGAGAAGCCCTTCGTTTTCAGAACCACCGGCTCGCGTTTTTCCAGTTCGTGCGGGCGCGGATAACAGATCCGCGCGACCGTCACCGTGGCGAGGCACAGCAGCGCGGGAATCAATAGAAACGCAAACGCCTTGTGATAGCCGCCGTGCAGATACAAAACCAGCGCCATGATGAGCGGACCGATGGTCGCGCCGGTCTGGTCCAGGAATTCATTCAAACCAAACGCCCAGCCGCGCCCGATCCGGCTGCCCGCATAGGAAAGCAGCGCATCGGTTGAAGGTTTCCGGATGGCACGCCCGGTTCGTTCGGCGACGACCAGTGTCGCCGCGAGCGGCCAGTTGCCTGCCAGCGCGAGCGCGGGCACGGCGAGCAGGTTGACGGCGTAGCCCGCGAAAATGAAGACCCAGTATTTGTGCGTTTTGTCCGCAAAGTAGCCGGTGACCGAACGAAGGCTGTAACCGATCAATTCGCCGAACCCGGCGGTGAAGCCGATCACCGTCGCGCTTGCGCCGAGCGAACCGAGAAACGGCCCAACGATGCCGCGCGCGCCTTCATAAGTCATGTCGGCGAACAACTGGACAACGCCGATGATGAGGACGAAGCGCAACGCAACTTTCGCCGCGCTGCCGACTGGATTTGTTCCTTTCACGACGGCAACGACATTTATTTCAGGATTTCCGCGACCACGTCTTCCACCTTTGTATCTCGAAATTTTTCCTCCCGCCGGACGATGAGGCGATGGGCGAGGACTTTTTGCGCGAGGGATTTCACCAATTCGGCGGACACGGAATCCTTTCCGTCGATCGCCGCCATCGCCTGTGCCGCGCGAAACAAACCGAGCGACCCGCGCGGGCTGGAGCCGAGCAGCAGGGCAGGGTGCTCGCGCGTCGCGCGGACGACTTGCAAAATATAATCGCAGGTTTCCGGCGGCACATTCACTTTGCGGACGGCCTCCTGGCATTGCATGATTCGGTCGGGCGTCGTCACCGGCTGGAGCGTGTCAATGGGATGACGCAGTTGAAAGCGCTCCACCATCTGCTTCTCGTCGGCCAGCGACGGATAGCCCAGATTCATCCGCATCAGGAAGCGGTCCTTTTGCGCCTCGGGCAGCAGAAACGTCCCTTCCTGCTCGATCGGATTCTGCGTGGCGACCACCATGAACGGCCGTTGCAACCGGTAGGAGACATTGCCCGCCGTGACCATCGCTTCGCCCATCGCCTCGAGCAGCGCGGATTGCGTGCGCGGACTGGCGCGGTTGATTTCGTCCACGAGGACGAACTGCGAGAAGAGCGGGCCGAACCGGAATTCCGTCCGCCCGGTCTGCTGGTCCAGGTAATTGTCGCCCAGCACATCCGTCGGCTGCAAATCCGGCGTGCACTGGATCCGCTTGAACGTGCAGCCGGCGCTTACCGCCATCGTGCGCGCGAGCATCGTCTTGGCCACGCCGGGAACGTCTTCGATCAACAGATGCCCCTCCGCCAGAAACACCGCCGTCAACAGCACCACCTGGTCGTGCTTGCCGACGATGACTCTTTCAACATTGAAAATGAGCTGCCGCGCGATGGTCGAGACTTGTGCTGCCGTCAACCCCTTCGGCTCCTCGACCGGCGGCAGGGTCACCTTTGGCTTCTTTTCGGGCTGTGAAAAGGAAGTTTCCATCCGGTTATGTTCGGCGTTCCGGTTTGGAAAACAAGCAAACTTTGGCAGCACGGAAAGTCCCTGCCCGCCGCGGCGCGCACGGAGTCACGCGCCCTGCCGCAACAGCTCTGCGATGCGCCGCCCGGCTTCCTCCAATGCGCGCGCCTCCTCCGGCGTGTATTCATATTGGCGCACCGTGCCGATGCCCAGCGTGCCGGTGATCTTATCGCCGCTGCGAATGGGCACGCACAGCGCGCCGCCCACGCCGGTCTGCTTCGCGCCGGGTTTGGCCACGCCACTGGTGTCCGTCTGCAGATTGCAGATCGTCACCGGCTTGTTTTGCGCGACGACCTGTCCGGCGATGCCTTTGCCGACCGGAATGGTTTTGACCAGGTCGAGCATCTGCGGCGGCAGGCCGATTTGCGCCGCGAGATGGAGCAATTGCGTCTGCTCGTCCAGCCGGTGGATGGTGCCGGTTTCGGAACGGAACTGTTGCAACGTCCCGCGCAAAAATGTTTCCAGGTCAATCGTTTCCATAATTCTTGAAAGGATGTTTTAGGCACGCGGGGCGGATGACGCCATCCCGTGTTGCCTGCAGCGATTTGTTAGGCTGCGTCAATCCAAGTCTTGCTGACTCCCTCATATTCAAACTCTGCTTGGCTCTTGGCTTCGTCGAGTGACTGGTGCCAAGTGTCGGTCATAGTCTGCCATTCCGAGTCACAGCCAAAAAGGTAAAAAGCCTCCTCGCCCTCATACTGACAAATCGCCAAACCCGACATCGCCCCCATAAGCTTGTGGGCAACAATCTGCTTACACGCGCCGGTGAATCTGTGGCGCTCATCAATCGGTGAGTAACAGATCACCCGCGCTTTTCCAACAATGTTGGGACATGGTTTCATTTCAATGGTGCGTCCGAAGCTGCCTAACATTGTTCTTCGACCGCAGTGTGCGGTGCGGTTGGGTTCATGGTTTTAACCCTATTCCCGACGCAATTGGCTGTCGAGCGTTAATTCTACCCATGTCAACGGCCGTTCATTCTGTCCAAACGAGGACATGACCGTCTGCCAAGACCGTCGAGCCGTGCAAGGTAGGGCGCGTCACTCCGTGCGCGCCGTTTCCCGTGTTTGCGGCGGGCAGGGGACTGCCCGCCCTACCGGCATCCGCCCGCCAAAGAAACATCCCCTCTCCGGCACGCGAGGACGCTCGCCCCATCAAAGGCCCGTGGTGGCCAACCGGCAGCGCGTGGCTGGGCCAAATGACCATGTCTGATTTGCCAACGACAGTGTGGTTCACATCCGCAACATCACTGTTCGCGTCCGCGACAGTGTTGTTCCCGCCAGCAAGGTGACTGTTCGCGTCCGCAACATCACTGTCCGCGCTCGCGACAGTGTTGTTCCCGCTGGCAAGGTGACTGTTCGCGTCCGCGACATCACTGTTCCCGTCCGGAACAGTGTTGTTCCCGCCAGCAAGGTGACTGTTCGCGTCCGCAACATCACTGTTCCCGCCCGCGGCAGTGTTGTTCCCGCCGGCAAGGTGACTGTCCGCGCCCGGAACATCACTGTTAAATGGATTTACAGTGTGGTAAAATAAAAATCTGACATGGCCTGAGGGCGGAAAAGGGTGGTTTTTAGGCTAAAACCCCTCTTTTTGACGAAAACAGGCAAATTCTGCCTCTCGGCCACCCAATCCGTTGCTGCCAGACTCCCGATATTTCCGGTGGACACCCTGCCGCCAATCCTGCGGTTTTTCCCGACGCTGCCCAACGAATCGCATGGCCGGCACTGAGGACGGGAAACCCGGGGATTTGGAACGGAAACTGGAGATTGCCGGGCGGATTTGCGCGCCGGACCGGCAAATCCCGCTGACCGCGATTAAGATATTTACCGCATTGCAACCCAGACCGCCGCCAACCCAACCCGGCGAGAGCTAAAATTCAAGGCGCTTCGGCCTGCTGTTCCGACCCGGTGTTAGGTCACATGGCTAATCTTCTCTTTTTTCTTGTCTCGTATCTTAGTCCACAAAATGACAATCAAGCACTGAACCACCCAAGCGAGAATAACCGACACAACCGCACGGTGAAAAAGCACTGGAAGAAAACTTGATTCGAGCATGTGAAATCGAAGCACATCAAACAAACTGTCTCGACCCATAATAGGAACGAACCAACTGGCCGAAAAAAAAGGAAGTGCTATCCCGAACCATATCCTCCGGTCGGCTCGGAATTTTGTCAGCCAGATAAAACCGCTAAACACTATAAATAGCGACAAGCCAATAAACCCATATAAATATTTCCACTGGCGTTGCCATTCTCCGTCGAGCTTCATAAAACCGGGCGGTGCTGGACGTGCAACATCCATGTCGTGCTCCCAAACTGCCAACCACTTATCAGGATATGGCCAAGGTCGTGGCCAATGACTGTCAAATTCATTTATCGAACTGCGGTGTAAAGCCCAACACAAGTAGCTCGTCGCCAGAATCCCTACGAGGACAGCAAGCAGTGCAAATATTCGGGTTTTCACGGCTAAATGTTATCTACCGTCCCGAGCATAGGCCCGCGGGGCGGCTGCCGCCCATTCCGCCGCCCGGCAGCAATTTGTTTGGTTGCGTCATTTTCTAGCTCCATCACGTCGAATACGTCCAAATGCGTACAACACCAAATAACATATGCTGCTGAAAACAATAATCTGTAAGCCAAAATAAACAAACTCTCCTAAAGGCTCCTCTTTCGTTAGCAGACTCGTAAGAATCTGGAACGGCACCGCCACAAATATATCAAGGGGTGTTGGACCGTTAGTCGGAATCCTGAGGCAAACGGTGAGAATCCCCGTAAGCAAACACCCGATAATGCCGCTAAAGATGATTCGTTTCATGACGCTTGATTGCGTGGCCTACCGTTCCGAGCTTAGGCGCGCGTGGCGGCTGCCGCCCATCCCGCCACCCGGCAGTAATTTGTTTGGTTGTGTCATTATCTTATGACTCGTGGTTGGAGCATACAATCTGCAATAAACCATAAGATGGCCAAGCAAATCCAAACCGTTCGATCGCGAAACCCAAGCCTGACGAAAAAGCAAAGAACCAAATAGGTGATAATGGCCCGGACTCCAATAAAGAGGCATGCGCCTGCCGTGCTTGCCAAATACAACCAAAACACGCTCTCATAAAACCGGATGCCGCCTTGCACGACTAAAAGCGACTGCAAGCTGTCGGCCAACAGCGGGGCTAAAACAGCCGCCGGTGCTGCCAGGATGAAAAACGACCGCGTCAGCCGGCGCGTAGAAACTGCTGTCGGCCCCGGTTTGGCTGCGCACTTCCAGCACGAGTCAAACTGGTCTTCTACCTTCTCGCCGCATTTCGGACAATTCCACATAACTGGAGCAGACTAAAGTCCCGAGCTTAGGCCCGCGTGGTGGCTGCCGCCCATCCCGCCGCCCGGCAGCAATTTGTCAGGAACCATAAAAACTCTCATGGGGGCGCATGCCTCCAGCGCGGTGTTAGGCATACGTGAATCTCTCTTCCCTCCGAAATCTTATCCGGCTGAAAATGAGTGAAAGAGGCAACGGTGCGAAAAGGAACAATAACATCAAAAGTCCGGTAGCAACAAGTCCAGTGTCAACGCTGTTGAACATGGCCCAAAAGACAACATGAAACGGGAATATTGTGAGCAGTAAGAAGATGACAAACGATATGCGGGAGAACACAAGCCAGCGATTTGGAGCGAGCGACAACACTGCCAAACCAACGAGCTGAACATCAGCTATCGGATTGACACCCCAACGAGGCGGCAAAATCATCGGGATAACAACCGAAGTAAAGATGGCCACAAGCTTGCAAGCCATTGCGAGCGATTTGTTGCTCATAGTCGAGTCTGCCTAACGTTCCAAAGTTGGGCCGCGGCGCGAAAAACGGCAAGCGCCAAATTCGGTCTGATATGTTTGGTGGGGCGAGGCTGCTGACGAGCCGTCGCTTCTATTTGCTTATCCCAATCTCAAGGGGCAGGGGATGTATCACGATGTTTCGCCGGCGCGGTAATGCAACACCTTCACTTTTTCCAGCGTGACGAGCCCGCCGCCCATCATTTCATCCAGCGCGGGCAGGAAGGTGTTTATTTTTTCCTCGCTGTCCACGATTTCGATGACGAGCGGGAGATCCAGGGAGAGCCGCAGGATTTTGGTGGTGTGCAGGTGACTGGTCTTTCCAAAGCCCATCTGTCCGCGCAGCACGGTGGCGCCGGCCAGGTGCATCTCCCGCGCCTTGAGCACGATGGCTTCGTAGAGGGGCTTGTGCTGCCATTTGTCGCTTTCGCCGATGAAAATTCGCAGGAGCACCGCGTCATTGGGGATTTGCATATCAATTTCCTTTCATTGAATTAAGCATCGAGCCGAGGAGCCAGCCAAGCCACACGGCAATCATGCAAAGAGCGACGGACAAAACAATGTTGCCGCCGGCGTAAAGCCATTCGCGATCCTGCAACAGCCGCAGCGTCTGCCAGCTGAACGATGAAAACGTGGTGTATCCGCCGCAGACGCCAATCATAAGAAATTGCGTGGCGAAGGCGCGCGACTGGGAATCCATGCGGCCTTCCGGACTGGCCAGGGCGCCGATGATGCCGATGAGAAACGAACCGCTGACGTTGATGAGCATCGTGCCCCACGGAAACGTCTCGCCGAAGCGGGCGGAGACGATGCCATTTAACCAGAAGCGCCCGACGCTGCCGACCGCGCCGCCGATTGCAACCCAAAGATAGGTGATCATAAAAAAACTCCCGCCAACGTCCGACCATTTCGCGGAACATCAACAGGAGTCATCAGCGCTGAAATCGTCAGGCGGTTTACCCGTTTGCGGGCCGGCAAACTCCATTACCGCATAGAGTCTAGGCTGGCCGGCATGGTTTGGCAATGGAAAATCCGCGCTCACGATGTCCAGCCAGGCCCAGCAGTGGATATGAAGATTTCTGTTACGACAGCCTATGACCGTCGTAACAGGGGCCTGCAACATCACCACAGCGGGAATTATAAATAACTCCGCTGTTATAGAGACCGGTAGGCCAATTGCAATCCAACCCGTGCCGCTGAACTACTTCTTCTTAGCGGCGCGAACCTTTGCCCAACGCGCGCGTGCGGCGGCGGCGATTTTCGCACGTCCGGCCGCGCTCATCGTGCGTTTTTTCTTGGCTGGTTTGGCGGCGGCGTGAACTTTCGCCCAGCGCGCGCGCGCGGCAGCGGCGATTTTCGCGCGTCCGGCTGCGCTCATTGTCCATTTCTTTTTGGGCGGTCTTCCGACCGCGGCCGTCGAGCCGCCGGCGATGGATTGTAGCTTGGCCGAGAGCCTCTCGATCTGCTGTTTCAAGGCAATAATGCGTTTCAGCTTGGCCGTGGATAGATTCAGTAGTTCAGTCATAGAGTTGGAGACTATACCTAAACTAAGTCATTCGTCCAGCCCTCAAACAGACTAATTATGGCGCGCCGGGCGGCGGTTGTAATCCAGTCATAGGCGGGCTGGGAGGCGCGGGCGGGAACACATCGTAGCCTGGCCCGAACTGCCGGAGAAAATAAAGTGGATACGACTGTTTGAATATCAACACTGGCAGCAACAAGACGGTGCCGAGATAGGGAATCGCCATGAGACAGCCAGCGATGCAGCAGGTGACGATGATTGCGCCGAAGACTATGATGCCGATCGCCATGCCCAGCACGATTTGAAACAGGATGTAGATCGTGAACAAGCCTGCATTGTCTGTAAGCAGTCCCCAGAATTCCCGCCACGCAGCGAGGCATTTCCCGCCACGCAGAAACAGGATGGGTACGACAAAATCCATCGTGAACTTGCGAATCAGCACGAGAACAAATGCCAGCAGGAGAAAGACCAGAACGAGGCCCGCCGCGAGCATGATACCGCCTATGTCCGGTTCTCCCCGCAAAATCATCCGCACAATCAGCACGGCGATACCAGCCAACATCGGCAGCATCAATATCATGGAAATCAACCCCAGCACGAGGCGGAACCAGAACAGACTGTTCGCCTCGCGGACAAACCGGTTCCATGGCTCACCAATCTCCGCCTTGTTCAGCGCCACGCAGTGCAAGAACATGAACCTGCCCCGGCTGCTCAACCACAAAATTAAAATCCACAACGCCAGCAGGAACAAAACCACCGCCACTGCCGCCGGAACAATCCAGTAGAGATTGTTCAATACGAAATCCCGCGCCTGGTCGTAGCCGTGCTGGAAACTATCACCGGTGTTTTGGTTGTTGGAATGGGCGCTGTTATTGAAGCCGGAATTGAATCCACCACCGCCGCCTTCGCCGAGAAACGCCAACCATGCGCAGAAGCCAATGATGAACCACTTGCCGAGATCGAACGGCTTGAAGAGCATCGTCTTGACCCGTTCCAGCGCCGGGCTGACCGGTTCGGTGACGCTGATTTCCCGGTGCGAATTGGTGATGGGGCCGATGGGCATAAACTGGATGACTCATCCTGCGAAATCATCACGCATAGCACAACTGGAAATCCACCAGGACAGCCCGGGCGTCGGCGTATGATGCCAATACAAAGAGGAAGCTCCATTGATTGGAAAGGGAAACGCTTCATCTACAGTGACATTTCTTGAGAGGTTGCATAAAGTGCGCTAGATGATCAGCCGCTATCAGTTTTGGCTTCTGGCAATGGTCTTGGGATCGGGTATTTGTGCAGGCTACAGCCAGCCGAACGATTTTCTGCTGGTGCAACAGCACTGGTTCGAGACACGCACGGCGCATTTCGACATCTACAGTTGCGGCGAGCCAAGGGAGGTCAACAGGCTTGCCGGGCGTCTGGAACAATTTTGCGAGGCCTATTCCATGCTGGCGGGGACGCAGGCCGTGGCGTCGCCGCCCGTGGTGGTCATGGCTTTCCCCGATCACGAATCCCTGAAGCCTTTACTGCCGCTTTACAACGGACAGCCCGGCAATCTGTCGGGTTTTTTTGTCCATGGCAGCGATGAGAACCTGATTGTGCTCGCGTTGCCCGGCGGCGATGAGTCGGCTCCCGGCATGGAAGTCATCTTTCACGAATACGCGCACCTGTTGTTCCGGCGCAACGATCTCATCTGGCCGCTCTGGTTGAAGGAAGGCATGGCTGAGATTTATTCCAAATTCGAGACGACTGGATATGGCGTCCAAATCGCCCGGCCTATTGATCATCATCTGCGCCTGTTGGCGCAGGAGCAACTCATGCCGTTGCATGAATTATTTGCCGTGACGCATGACTCACCCCAATACAATGAAAGCAGCCGCCAAGGGATTTTTTACGCAGAATCGTGGCTGCTGACACATTTCTTGATGGCGGGGGACAATCCCTATTACAAAGCCCGGTTCGGGCAATACAGCACGTTGTTGCTTGCCGGTCAATCGCCGGAACAGGCATTCACCAATGCGATGGGGACAACCCTGCCCGTGGTGGAGGGCGAACTGCGTCGCTATCTGCGGCGCGGCATTTTCAAGCCGATTGAATGGCAACTGCCCGCGACTGTTTCCGCAACGATCTATGCAAACACGCGCACCCTCACGCCGGTGGAAATCTATTTCCGGCTGGGCGACGAACTGCTGCGGATTGACCGCGCGGATGCCGCCGAATCGTATTTCGCACAGGCCAAAAAACTCGCGCCGGCCAGCCCATTGCCCCATGAAGGGCTGGGCTTGCTGGCTGCGCAGCGTGGACAGCATAACGAAGCATTGCGCGAACTGGCGGAGGCGCTGCAGCGGGGTTCGACCAGTTTTCTGGTTCATTACACCTATGCGCGGGAGAAATACCGGCTCACGGCCGATTCGCAGGACCGGTATGCGCCGCTGAATAATCAGGACGCGGCGGGGATACGCAACGAACTACAGCAGTCGTTGACGCTGATGCCGAATTTCGGTCCGGCGCATGAGTTGTTCGGTTTTTTCGAGATGGTTCAGGGCGAAAATCTGGCGGCGGCGGAACAGCATCTGCAACTGGCCATTCAGTTGGAGCCGGAAAATCCATCCTATCTCCTGACGCTGGCTCAGGCGCAATTGCGGGGTCAGGATTCCACCGCTGCTCGCCGGACGCTGGCGCCGCTGCTTTTGCCGAATGTTGACCCGAAGCTCCGGGCGCAGGCGGCGGAAATGCTCCAGGAGATCGGGCGCAATCCTCCAGCGCGTTGAGGAGTGCCGCAAGCAGCCGGAGCGATGATGTCCAACCGCGAAAGCGGAATTGAGCGGTCAAACTCCAGAATCCGAACACCAGAGGGCAATTAATATTCATCTTAACTTTTAGTTAAATCTCTTTGAACTGCCATGCCTTCCTTGACTAGAAGCGCCCGGCCTTTATCATGTCCACTCAATTTTATATGCCTAAAATCAAAGAAATTCTGGCGCGCGAGATCCTCGATTCGCGCGGTAATCCAACCGTGGAAGTGGACGTGACGTTGTGCTGCGGCGCTTTCGGGCGCGCGGCGGTGCCCAGCGGCGCCAGCACCGGTGAACACGAAGCCATCGAGCTCCGCGATGGCGACAAGAAACGTTTTCTCGGCAAGGGCGTGCAGAAGGCCGTCAAGAACGTGACGAACGTGATTGCGCCCAAGCTCATCGGCCTCGACCCATTCGACCAACTGACGGTGGACGCGACGATGCTCAAGCTCGATGGCACGGAGACAAAGTCGAAGCTCGGCGCGAACGCGATTCTCGCCGTTTCGCTGGCGAATGCCAAGGCCGCCGCCGCCGGTTTGAACCAGCCGCTATTCCGTTATCTCGGCGGCCCGAATGCAAAGGTGCTGCCGGTGCCGATGGCGAACGTCATCAACGGCGGGGCGCACTCCGACGCACCGATTGATTTCCAGGAATTCATGATCATGCCGCTGGGCCTGCCAACGTTCAGCGAAGGCTTGCGCGCCATCACCGAGACATTTCATGCGCTCAAGTCGGTGTTGAAGAAAAAAGGTTGTAGCACGGCCGTCGGCGACGAGGGCGGGTTTGCGCCGAAG
>Ga0206911_1169_pt1 | contig 13976 bp, 10 predicted proteins | sample Alteio_BWOrgHeat_74_FD_152956 | JGI IMG/M metagenome (GOLD analysis project Ga0206911, IMG submission 152956) | Enriched cells from forest soil in Barre Woods Harvard Forest LTER site, Petersham, Massachusetts, United States -... | ecosystem: Environmental > Terrestrial > Soil > Temperate forest >...
AACTCTCCACCCTCGTCCAGCATCGTGATGAAGCGGTCTACATGCGTCCGCAGCCGCACAATCTCTTCTTCAACATCGCTCTTCTCCGCGAGGACCGCTGCTTCGGTGAGCAATCTCTCCTCGCTCACGGGAACTCCCTCGGTGAGCTCAACCAACCGGCTCCGAAGCCTGTCGAACTGCGCCTCCCTGACTCCATTTCTCAGCCCCGCCATCTCCTCCGCGAACGCTCCGAGCCGCAACATGGAGGCGCGCAACTCCGCCGCCAGCGCCGCGCCTTCCTGCCCTCTGCCTTCATTCAACTTTGCGACAAGCGGTGCGACCTGCGCCAGCACGGCAGCTTCGAGTCCAGCAAGGTCGTCCGCGCTAACGCCGCTCTCCGCGCTCATCATGCCGGGGATTCTGAGCATCGCATTCAGATCCGGTTCATATGCCAACCCTTGCGAATCCGATGCCTCCCGATAGGCCTGCATGTAGGCGCTCAACAGGCCGGCGTTCAACTGAACTTCCGCGCTCGTCCTCCGCTCTAACTGCAACGTTACCTCGACGTGGCCGCGCCGCAGATGTTCCTTCAACATCCTGCGCAGTTGTACCTCCAGGCCATCGCAGTACGACGGCAATCGAAGATTGAGATCGAGAAAGCGATGGTTCACACTCTTCATGGCAAGCGTGAAAGCAACACTGTCCCGTGCCGACCCGCGCAGACTGGCGTATCCAGTCATCGAATAGACCTCGCTCACGCAATCCCCTCCATCTTCGCCGTCAACGTAACTTCGCTGCCGGCCGTGGAAACCAAATCTTCCGCGGCGAACTGCATGTTATATAGCCGCTGATATGTCCCTGAGTGCTGCATCAATTCCTCGTGAGTGCCGATTTCCGTAATCTCTCCACCCTCTATCACGGCAATCCGAGTCGCACGCCGTACCGTGGAAAGCCGATGCGCAATTACAAACACCGTCCGCCCCTGCATCAAATTCGCCAACGCCGCCTGCACGTACTGTTCACTCTCCATATCCAGCGCGGAAGTCGCTTCGTCCAGAATCAAAATCGGTGCGTTCTTTAGAATCGCGCGTGCAATCGCCAGCCGCTGGCGCTCACCACCGCTTAGCCGTGTACCTTTTTCACCGATCTTCGTGTTGTATCCCTCCGGCATATTCAGGATGAAGTCATGCGCCAACGCCATCCGCGCAGCCTCTTCCACCTTGTTCATCGGAACATCGGGCTGACCATATGCGATGTTGTTCCGCACCGTGTCGTTGAACAGTACTGTCTCCTGCGTCACCTTGCCGATCTGCTCCCGCAACGACGCAATCGTCACGTCCCTCAGATCGTGTCCATCGATCAGGATCCTTCCCTCGTTCACATCAAAGAATCGCGGAATCAGGTTCACCAGCGAAGATTTTCCCGCCCCGCTCGGCCCGACAAGCGCAATCACCTCACCCGGCTGCACTGCGAGATTGATGTTGTGGAGCACCTGCTTCGTCTCCCCTTCGCTCTCATAGGCGAAGCCAACGTTCTCGAAGCGAATCTCTTCCTTGAAACCCTTCAACACAAACGCGCGCTTCTTCTCCTGAACATCGTCCACCGCATCCATGAAGCGGAAGATCTCATCGCTCGCGCCGACCGCCTGCTGAAAACTGTTGTAGAACGCGGCGAATTTCCGCACCGGGTCATACAACGTAAACACAGCAATCAGAAAGGTGATGAACGACCCCGCCGTCATCTGCTTCTGCTGAATACTCCACCGGCCCAGCAACAACAATAGCGCAATCGCCATCGACGCGATCAGGTCCATTAACGGCGAACTGATCGCCTGCACCTTTACCGACTTCAGATTCGCATCGAACAATCTCCGCGCGGCACGGCGAAAGCGGTTCATCTCCCACATTTCCATGCCGAAGGCCTTCACAATGCGATTTCCCGTAATCGTCTCGTGAAGAATGTTTTGAATTTCGGCGAGTTTGTCTTGACCTTTACGCGTCGTCACTCGTACTCCGCGGCCAATGCGTCGAGCTGAAAGGACTACGACCGGCAAAAACAGCAGAAGGACCCACGCCAGCTTTCCTCCGACGATCACCACTGCGACGGCCGTAAAGACCAGCGTAAAAAACTGCTGCAGAAAATCGCTCAGTACCGTCGACATCGCAAACTGAACCTTCTCGACATCGTTGATCAGGGTCGAGAGCAGTGTTCCCGTCGTATGTTTTTGAAAGAAGGCAACCGATCGCCTCAGGACAGCGTTATAGAGGTCATTTCGCAGATCCGTGATCATACCGAACCCGGCTCGGTTGACCAGATACGTTCCGGTGTAATCGCAGACCGACTTCAACAACGCAGATCCAACGAGCGCAACCGCCACAACTGTCCAGGCATTGTGGAAGTGGCTCGGCAAAAATCGCTGCAAGTTGATGACGTGATCTGTATGTGGGATGCGAAACACAAGTACCAGCCCCGGCGGGGCATCCGGGCTCAAGACGTTGTCGAAGATCGGCTTCACCAGCAGAATGCGGAACGCCGCCATGGCACCCACAACCGCCATCAGCGCGACCGAAGCCAGGGAGTAAAGGGCGTACGGCCGAACGTACAGCAGCAGTCGCCAGATGCGCTTCAAGACGTCACTCTCCCGATCATCGTCATCGTATTGCGCATCTCACTATTCTATTTCGTTCGCACCCATCTCTACTTCGGCATATCCCGATGCGCCGTCTTCACGCGATACCCCTCTTGCGACAGCCGCTTCTTCATCTCTTCCGCAATGAAGACGGAACGGTGTTGTCCTCCGGTACATCCAAACGCCACCGTCAGATAACTCTTGCCCTCCTTGATGTAGTGAGGCAAAAGAAACTTCAGCATGTCGGTTGTCTTATCGAGAAACTCCTTTGTCTGCGGGAACTGACGAACGTACTTGGCCACTTTGGGGTCCTGACCCGTCAGTTTGCGGAACTCCAGCACAAAATGGGGATTTGGCAAGAACCGCACATCGAAGACGAGGTCCGCCTCGGTCGGTACTCCGTTCTTAAACCCGAAGCTATTCGAAGAAACCATCAAAGTTTGATCGCTCTCCTCGCGCTCAAACTGGGCGTTGATGCGCGCTCGAAGATCATGCACATTGAACTTCGTCGTATCGAGAACGATATCGGCGACGTTGCGAATCGGTTCCAGCCGCTTCCGTTCTGCACGGATCGACTTCACCACCGTATCGCTTCGGCCCATCGGATGAGGTCGCCGCGTCTCGGAGAAGCGCCGTATCAACGCCTCTTCGCTCGCCTCAAGGAAAACGACGCGTGTCGGCAGCACCTTGCGGACGTCTTTCAGAATTGAGGGAAACTCATCCAGCCGCATCCCTTCGCGCACGTCGACCACCAACGCCGCGCGTTCGATCTCCGCAGACTGACGCACAAGGTCTGCAAATCGCGGCACCAGTTCCAGTGGCAGGTTATCGACAGAGTAGTACCCGAGGTCCTCAAACGCCTTCAGCGCAGACAGCTTGCCCGATCCGGAGAGGCCAGTCAAAATAACCAGCTCACCTCGATACTCCGGACCTGGAACTGCCGCCTTCTTCTTCTTTTTGCCAGGCTTAGCGCCAGTATCGCTCAGCCGCTTCTTGACCTTCTTGCTCGACATGCTAGAAATCCTAGCATCCCGGACTAGGGAACCTCGATCAACTCCATCTTTCCGTCACGCTTGCGGTGCAGCACCATGGCGTGGCCACCGTGGTCGCGAAACACGAAAACGTCGCGATCCCGAAACGCTGCCTCCTTCACTGCTTCTTCGAGCGACATCGGACGCAATGCAACTCCATCGTTCGAACGCACAACGTGCGGCTCCGCAAGCGGCGAGTGCGAAGGGAACGAATGCACGAGCATCGGCACGGCTTTGCGGCCAACGCTGTTCTTCGTTGCCACCTTCACCGTCACGGTCGTCTTCCGGGCCGCAGACGCCGCAGCCTCCGGCTTTTCGCCCTTTACGTCGGTCTTTGGATGCCGCTTAATCGTTCCATATTTCTTCTTGTGCCGGATCGCCTGCTGCTCTATCTTCACCAGCGCATCGCGCAGCGCAAGCGTCATCTCGGTCGCCTCGCAGCGCGCCACCAGCTTATGGTGTCTGGTCTGAACCGTCAGGTCGGCGATCTGCCGGTATTTGTCCGTAGAGAGAATCACATGCACGCTGCCGGAGTTGCCGACGATCTTCACGATGCGCGTCAGCCCTGCCTCAGCCTGCAGTTTCAGCTTCTTTGTGATGGTGGTTTGTCTGCCGGTGTACTCCACGTCCATACGCTCACCTCGTCCCTGCAATCAACCGCAGACGACTAGCGTACACGACGTTGGTGCGTACTAGGAATCTGCATGTCTTCCCGGTACTTAGCCACCGTTCTTCGGGTGACCTGAATTCCCTGGCGCTGCAGCTCAGCAGCCAGCTGATCGTCGGTCAGAGGCTTCCGTTCGTCCTCTTCCTCAATCAGCTTCTTCACCTTGCGCTTCAACAGTACAAGCGGCAGATCCCCGCCCTCGGGCCCGTTGACGCCCTCGGAGAAGAAGAAACGCAGCTCAAACACTCCCTGCGAAGTATGCACATACTTATTTGCGACCGCACGGCTCACGGTCGAAGGATGCACACCTATCTCCTCGGCGACCTCTTTGATCATCATCGGCTTCAGTGCGTTGACGCCGTGTTCCAGGAACTCCGTCTGGCGCCGCACAATAACCTCGCACGTCCGGACGATCGTGTTCTTCCTCTGCTCGATGTTTCGAAGCAGCTGAATAGCCGACTTGTACCGCTCCTTCACGTACTCTTTGACTTCTTTTTCCGTCTGTTTCTGCTGGAGCATCTTGCGGTAGCCCTGATTCAACCGGAGCGTCGGCATGTCCTCTTCGTTCATCACCACAACGTAGACGTCGTCGCGTTTCACAAACGCCACGTCAGGCTCAATCAGCCGCGTTTCGCTGTTGTTGTATCGCTGGCCCGGCCTCGGATCCAGCGTGCGGATAAACTCGACCGCCGCAGCCACTTCTTCCGGTGTCCGTCCGCAGCTTCGAGTCAGCTCGCGCATGTCCTTCTTCTGCAGCAGCGGGAGGCAATTGGTCACAATATGCGTCGCGATGCCGAAGATGTCCGCTTGAGGCGAGCCGTCCGCAACACTGGCGGGTTCGTTCCCCACATGGTTCTCATTGCCGCCCGCTCCGTTCCTTGCTGCGGCATCCGCGGCGACGATCTGCCGGCGACGAAGTACGATGGCGGCCTCGCCCTGTTGCGCGCAGATCTGAATCAGCAGGCACTCGCGCAGATCCCTCGCCCCTACGCCAACGGGGTCAAGAAAATTCACCAGGGCTCGCGCCTCGCGGACAGCCGCCAGTAGAGGCGCCATATCCTCATCTGCCGCCGCCGCCAACTCCAGCGGCTCGGGCTGCACGGCACCGGCACCGTTCTCACACATTTCGGGCTTGTCCCACAGGGGCGTCGCTTTGGCCTTGGTTCCCCGTTCAAACGGAATCGGTTCCGGTCGCTCCGGCTCCCGGGCCTGCAGCAGCGCCGCGACCAGTTCTTCGTCAGTCGCCGTTAGATACCCATCCTCGTTCAGATTGCCGACAACCAGCTCCGTCGCGGCCTGAACCACAGGGCTCAACGTCAGCGAGCCCAGTTGCCAAGCCAGATGGTCGCTCAGCGTGCTCGGCTGCGAGAGGAAATTCTCAAAAGACGGCTTGTCATATTCTTCAAAGTTCGAAGTTGTCCGAAACCCGGGGTCCAGATAATCCTGAAAATAGCTTCCGAAATCGATCTCATCGAAGGGGTCTTTTTCCACCCTCTCGCCCTCGGCCGCCACTTCCTCCGCCGAGCGCTCTCTGTCCCCTTCAATTCCCGCCCTCTCTTCCAGCGTGGCGGCAGACTCTTCCAATTCTTCCAACACCGGATTTTCCACCATCTCGGTGTTGATCATCTCCCTCAGCTCGAGCTTGTTCAGCGCCAGAACGCTGACCATCTGCACAAGTCCAGGCGTCAGCACCTGCCGTTGTGAGACCTTCAAGTTCAGCTTTGGTTGCAGCAGCACGTTAACCTCTTATGACCCAGTTTTACTCTTCTTTTTGTGTAGATGCGCCGTTTGGTGATGATCGTGCTTAATCGGTGTTTAATGTGCAACTGTCTGCATATTGAGCACCAATGTCTGCCTGGCCACAGTCTACACGCCTATGGCTCATTCTGGCTGTAAGTCTAACCGTGCCAATGGCTGCGCGAACTCCACCGATAGCAACGTAGCCTTACAACTAATGTGCTATCAGTTAACCTTCAATCCATGGAAAAGTTTTCTCCCAAATAGATCCGGCGAACATCAGGATTGCGTCCCAACTCTCCTGGCGTTCCAGTGGCAAAAATTTTGCCCTCCGTAATGATGTAAGCCCGATCCGTTACAGCCAGGGTCTCTTTCACGTTGTGATCCGTGATCAACACCCCGATCCCACTCCTTTTCAACCCGAAGATGATCTCCTGCAGATCAAGCACTGCAATTGGGTCGATTCCCGAAAACGGCTCATCCAGCAGAATGAACGCCGGTTCGATCGCGAGGCAACGGGCAATCTCGACCCTCCTCCGTTCCCCTCCACTCAGAGCATAGCCGCGGGTCTTACGCACATGCCCGAGATTCAATTGCTCAATTAGCCGCTCGGTGCGTGTCCTGCGCGCCTCCCAACTAAGCTGCTGCGCCTCAAGCACGGCCAGAATATTGTCCTGTACCGTCAGTTTGCGAAACACCGACGGCTCCTGCGGCAGATAACTGATGCCGTAGTTCCTGGCCCGCAGATACATCGGCAGCCGGCTGATGTCGTGTCCGTCCGCCAAAACTCTTCCCGCGTCCGGCCGAACCAGGCCAACGATCATGTAGAAGCTGGTCGTCTTGCCCGCGCCATTCGGCCCCAGCAGCCCCACCACCTCGCCTTGCTCGATCTGCAGGCTGACCCCCTTCACCACCTGGCGCCCGCCGTACGACTTGCCGATCTCCTCCGTCGATAACGTCTTCATTGCCTGTTCTTCACCCGCGTCTCCGTTCGCACTCTCTGTCCCGAGCCATTCTCTCCATTAGAAACCACGATGTTGTCGTCGCCGGAATGGAATCGCAGAGACGTACCTGTCACGGTCCCCCGCTGATCGTCCGCCACCTTGGGCAACGCAGCCGCCGTACCTGTCAAAACGAACATGCCGTCGCTGGCGGTGTATACCAACTGATCCCCGGTTGCGCGACGCCCAGGCTGCTGCATTTCGAGACGCCCGGTCGCCACGATGCGCTCCACGCTGCCCCCCATAAACCCTCCGGCGGTCCCGGAGATCGCGACCGGCTTTACTCCATCCGCCTTGCCGCCGCTCTGCGACGTTTTTCCCGCCTGTGCCGGCTGCAGATAGACCACCACCTGCTGGCTGCGCATGATGCCATCCCTGCTGTCTACCTCGACACCACCGGTAAACTCAGCCTTGCGTGCCGCATCGGAGTACACCAGCTCCCGACTAGCGACGCGAACCACACCCTGCTTCCCGCTCGCGGCTCCCGTCTTCGCCATCTCAGCCTTGGCCACGTCAGCCTTAGCCGCATCAGCCTTGGCCACGTCCGGCTTTGCAGAAGCCCCAGAACTCACCAGCACGGTGTGGACTGCCATTGGAGCCCCCTGACCGTCACCATGCGCCAGCAGCCGTCTCTCTTTCTGGTCAAATTGAAGTACCGGAGCATCCACTTGCGAAGCCCCTTGCCACAACCTCGCAGGCTTCCCTGCTACTCCATGAAACGTCGCGATCTGCGAATCATGTTTCAGATCCGCGTTCGCCGCCAAAACATGCACAGGCTCCTGCGGACTTCCAACCTGTCCATAGCTCACCTTTACGGAGCCGTCCGCCGTTGCATCGCCCGTCTGTTGTTCAGTGACGACACGGTCGGCCCACAATACGCTCGTTCCATTGCTCAGCTGTACTTTGCCCGTCAGAGTGGTCCGCTCGAGTTCGCCGTCGTACGCAGCCCTCTCGGCTGTTGCGCGCTCCTCTGTCGGCGCAGCCGCATCCCCTGGCTTCCGAACCGGCAATCGTGTCACTACTACGTGTCCCTGCTCCACCGCGTCGGCCAACTCGTCCTTACCGCCGCCACCAAAACTGCCGTTCTTCCCCTGTTGTCCCTTACCCGCCATGCCCGCCACAGGCCGAAAGTGCGCCACCATAGAATCCGCCGAGCTGGTAGTCACGACGCCCGTTGCGTTCACTCTCCGTAACGCCGTATGCCCGTCTCCATGCACCTCGGTAATGTGATCTGCAGCTCCGATTCGGACAAAATGCGCGGTCAACACGTCCCCCGACATCTCGCTCCTGGACGTCCCACTTTTCGCGGCCGGATTTTCCGCCTTCAACCGCGCATCCCCCGTTGCCTTCACGTCGCGCATCAACGTCTTTCCGGCAGAGTCAGTCGCCAGCGCCAGATCAACTGTCCCCGCATTCAACTCCCGCTCAGTCCATGGCTCCGTAGCCGCATCCGAGGCCCGCAGTCGCTCTCGCAGATCCACCGCACCGGTCATCACCGCATGCTCAGGATGCCCCTTCTTGTCGAAGGCCATGTGGGCCTCTCCAGCCGCTCCCTGCGCCTGCCGTAGCGGTTCATCCGCCACGTACTTCACTCCGCCCGACATCAGCGCCGACTGCGGCTGATTCTGCGCGTTCAACACCGCCTCGCCCCGAGGAGCGACCAGGTTTCCACCCGCCGCCCCGGTCAGCGTCACCTCTCCGTCCGCCTCCACTCGTTCCGCCGAGCCATCACTCCGCAGATGCACCACCACATGTTGCGCCGCAGCTGTTCGCCCCTCTCCGCCCCCTGTCTGCCCGCCCACGGACACATACTTCGCCTGCGACAGCACTATCGTCTGGCCGGGCCGGTCCAACACCGCATGCGTCGCCGTAAGCATCACCGGCCGGTCATGCTGCAGCCCATTCACCTTCACCGCCGAGTGCAGCACCACTACCCCCGTATCGGAGTTATAGTCCGCACCCACCGCATGGCCCGTCATACCGCCCGATGCAAATTCAATATCCTTATCCGTTGCCGCCACGCCGAGCTTCTGCAAAAACACCAGCCCACTCGTGGTCACGTGGATCAGCCGGTCGTCCTTGTTCTCATGCTCTCCGGCCGCGTGCGACCCGAGCCCCTGCAGATCCTTCCCAGCGGCATAGTCGCTCTTCGCATTCGCATCGTTCGACTGTGGCGCCTGGAGATCGATGTGTACTTCACCCTCCGCACGAACCACCCCTGCCGACTGGTCGTACTCGAACTCGCTGCCGTAGATCCGGTCTGTCCTGTCCTGTTTTCGCCCATACAGCACGATCCCCACATCGTGCAGCGTCATCTTGCCATCCTGGCGCTCCACCGCTTTCGCCGCATGAATCGTATAAATCGTTCTCCCCTGCAGTGACTGCGAATAGGTGACGTTGTTGGTCTCGCGCCGAATGTCGATCCCCAATTTCTTCGGAAGATCCGTCAAAAACCGGTGCGCCCGATAGTGCGCATAACCGAGAAAAGCCGCGATCACCACTACCAGCAGGCCCGCACCCACCAGCAACCAGATCCGCAGCCGCTCTATCGAAATACTCATTCCCCTCTATCTTCTCACCCACAGCGGCCTTGAAACGGCCCCGCCATACGCCCGCCGGACTAAACTATCTCTATGGCCGATCAGCTCTACCTTAGCCTTTGGTTCCCCAACTTCCGCTTCGACACCCTCCCGGCGACCCTGGTCTCGGTCATGCGCCAGTTCGCCCTCATCAGCAAAGACTCCCGAGTCTACGCCGCCAGCGTCTACCCCATCAGCTTCACCGAAGCCCCCACCTACCAGCGCATCTACGTCAACGACGACCGCTCCGAAGACACCTCCGCCTCTATCATCGAAAGCGCCGTCGCCGAGGCCACCGAGCAGCTCCACGACGACATGGCCTACGAGTTCGAGATGCGATGGAAGCTCTGGGCTCCCGAAGCCGGCTTGAAGCAGGTCACCGAATCCGCCGCCCTCGATACTCTCTGGAAGCTCCAACCCGCCACCGTCAAAATCCTCGGCTTCGGTCCGCAGTTCGACGATGCCAGCTTCGACCAAAACGGCCATATCCGCATTGACTTTGGCCTCGACACACCCTGGCTCGCCGAAACCCTCGAAGACGAGGAGCTCGACGACGCCGCGACCAAACATATTCAGCAAAACGTAGAAATGCTCTTGGCTTTTACCCTCTCGGTCGAGAAAAACTGCGGCATCAGCAGCCGCCTCCTCTGGACAGAGTCCGGCGAACCCCTCGCCCAGAAACTCATCGACCGCCTCCAGCGCGTCAACTGATCCGTTTGGAAAACACCCGCTACGCCGCCAAGTCAGCTCTCCTCGCCCGTAAACATAGCAACGTGAAGGCTCAAGAACCTTTACGAAAAATTACGGAACCCCTTATGCCTTTCTTACGAGCGCGGTGTTGAAATACTTTTCGGCGGCGGAATAGTGCCGTCAGGAGAGAGTTTTTCATGAACACGTTCCGTACCCGCAGGCCACTTCTTGTCAACGCCACCCAATGCCTCAATTCCACCGTCATCCTCACCGACTCCGGGCAGCGCAAAGCCTATCCCGGCGACTGGATCATCGAAGGCGAAAACCACGAACGCTACATCGTCGACAACACCTTCTTTCAGCGCACCTTTGCCCCAATCCCCTGGGAGCCTGCAAACGAAGGCCGCCACTACGGCAGCTAGCCCTCCGCTCCCACTCGAAAAATCCACCTAAACCCGAACCACTCCGGCTGCGGACCATCGCAGCCCGGAAAGAAAAGTGCAGTGTCCAATGGCATTGTCCGTCGTACAAGAACCTCCGGCCCCTTCGTTTCCCCCTTCCCTGACAATCCCCCTCCTAACGGAAACTGAGCTCGCAACAACCTCCATGCGAACGCGGAAAGCTCAGTTGCCTGACGCCCGCTCCATCCACCAACTCATCCACAGGTTCACCCACGACGGCACTCTGCTCCCCCGGCGTTACGCGGAAATCTGCGCGAACATCGGCACCTTCACCGTCGTCGAAACCGACTCCGGCCGGTTCATCGGCTGCGCCGCCCTCTACGTCTACGGCCAGCACCTCGCCGAAATCCGCTCCATCGCAGTCCGCCCTGAAACAAAAGGCCACGGAGCCGGCGGCCTGCTGGTCCGCGCCCTACTGGATCAGGCCGAAGCCAGCGGCATCAAGTGCGTCTGTCTCTTCACACGCATCCCCAACTTCTTCGAACACTTCCACTTCCGTGTCGCCGAACATCAGACCTTGCGCGACAAAGTGCTAAAGGACTGCATTCACTGCAGCCGCCGCAATGCCTGCGACGAAACCGCCATGGTCATCGGCGAACTCCCTGCGAATCCTCCTAGCCGCTTCTTACCTCCCCGTCACAACGCCGATCTCGTGCAACCGCAGCTCTGAAAGCCACCCGGCAGCGGTCGAGCGCGTGACCCAAAAGTTGCATTCCGGATGGTTATCGACGCATATACCATCCGCCACATGGCTCTTGCAGACAGCAATTTCCATCATGGATGATTGCCGCCAGGAGCTTCCATTCGCAATCGACAGCGAATGAATCGTTAAAAGCGGAAAAATAGCCGAGCTCTACTTATCTCTCTCTCGAGCGTCTGCGTCAAAGAAACGAGAGTACTTCAGGAAATGAACATGGAATACACCCAACAAAACGATCAGGCAACAATTTACCAGTCCAACTTTCGCGCAGAGGACGGCGCACCCGAGGGCCGCTCAAATGCTCTCTACGAAGGCGTCGTGATTCCCCTTGCTTCGCTTTTTGCCGTGGTTCTCTTTGTCGTCGGCGCGATGGTCCTTAGCCACTAAGTACTGGCTGACAATCCGAGCCTGGTACTTGCGTCCTGACAGCCCAAAGCCTTCGCTTCGGGTCTTCCTTGGAGTTTGTCCGCTACCCCGCCACCACAATCTCCGAGAAATCCGCGATACCGGAGAAATCCCCCAACACCCTCTCCAGCAGTGCCAGCCGGTTCGCCCGAACTGCCTCATCCGGCGCCATCACCATCACGCCATCGAAGAACGCATCCACCTGCGGCCGCAACGTGGCAATCTGCTCCAGTGCCGTCGTGTACTTCTTCTCTGCGCGCAAGCCCTTTACCTTCTCCGCCAACTCCGCCGACCGCTCCGCCAACGCCTTCTCTGTCGGCTCAGTCAGCAACGTTTGGTTAACATTCGCGCCCGCATCAATCCCCTTCTCCTGGGCCTGCGCCAGAATATTCTTCATTCGCTTGAACGCAGAAGACACGGCCGAAAAGTCCTCCGAGCCCCGCACCGCCGTCACCGCCTCTGCCCGAGCAACCGCATCCCGAACATCATTCGCCCCAACCGCCAGCACAGCCTTCACCACGTCATACGCCTGCCCCTTCGCCTCGCGTAGATAGAACTCCAGCCGCTCTGCAAAGAACACCTCCACCTTCAACCTAACCGACTCGTCCTTCGTGGCAGCATCCGTCACATCGCCCAGCGTCATCGGCAGCGCCACCTTCGTCTCCGCCAGAATCTTCACGATCCCATTCGCCGCCCGTCGCAACGCAAACGGATCCTTCGACCCCGTCGGCTCGAACCCCAACCCGAACATTCCGGCAATAGTGTCTGCCTTATCCGCGATGGCCAGCAGTGAACCTTCGACCGTACGCGGAACCTCATCTTCCATCGACTCCGGTTTGTACTGGTCATAGACCGCATCGCTTACTGCCGCGGAAAATCCCTGCGACCGCGCATACAGGCCACCCACGATGCCCTGCAGTTCGGTGAACTCCTTCACCAGCTCTGAAGTCAGGTCTGTCTTTGCCAGGGACGCAGCAGTATCGATTGCCGACGCGTCCACGGTAGCTCCACGCGCAGCAACCAACCTCGCGAGTGCCCCCGCAACCTTGCGGACACGCTCCGCCTTTTTCGCATAGCTCCCCAGGTCCTTCTGAAACGTCACGTGGTCGAGTAACGGCACGCGCTCCACCAGCGGCACCCGCTGATCGAACTCCCAGAAGAACCGCGCATCATTGAACCGCGCCCGCAACACCCGCTCATTGCCATGCCGAATCACGGCCATCCCCGCAGCGTCGGTCTCTGTATTCAGCACGGCAAGAAAATGTGGAGTCAGCTTCCCGTCCTTATCCTCCACGGCAAAGTAGCCCTGATGGTCCCGCATCACCGTCACCAGCACCTCTTCCGGCAGTGCCAGATACTCCGGCTCGAACCCACCCATCAGCACCGAAGGCCACTCGGTCAACTGCGTCAGCTTGTCCACCAGGCCATGGTCCTCGCGCCAACGCAACCCTTCCACTGTCCGCGTCACCTTATCCAGAGCCTTCCGAATCCTCTCGCGTCGCACCTCAACATCCGCAATCACAAACCCGCCCAGCAGCGCATCCTCGTACTCACCCGGAGCCTTCAGCGCGATTGGCGTGTCGCCAAACAACACGCGATGCCCATACGTCACCGCCCCCGCCTCGTATCCGCCAAAGCTGACCGGCACAACCGAATCCCCTAACAACGCCAACATCCACCGCACCGGCCTCACAAACCGCTCCGGCTTGCCCGGCCGCCAGTACATATTCTTCGCCCAATAAATCGCCGTCAACTCCTTCGGCAGTTCTGCTGCAATCACCTCCGCCGCACCGCGACCCGCCTTGACCGAAGTGGCCGCCAGATACTCGCCTTTGGGATTCGTCACCGTCTTCAGCGCCGCAACCTCAACACCCGCCTTCTTCGCGAACGCCACCGCAGCCGGCGTAGCAACGCCATCCTTATAGGCCACCTTCACCGAAGGCCCCACCAATTCCTCGGCCACATCCTCCTGCCGTTCGGCGACATCTTTTACCCAGACCGCAAGCCGCCGTGGGGTAGCAAAGCTCTTCGTCTCCGCACCAGACGGCACCAGCCGCTCACGCTCCAGCATCTTCACCACGCGCTGCATCAGCTCCG
>Ga0206911_1170_pt1 | contig 13976 bp, 6 predicted proteins | sample Alteio_BWOrgHeat_74_FD_152956 | JGI IMG/M metagenome (GOLD analysis project Ga0206911, IMG submission 152956) | Enriched cells from forest soil in Barre Woods Harvard Forest LTER site, Petersham, Massachusetts, United States -... | ecosystem: Environmental > Terrestrial > Soil > Temperate forest > O...
AGTAGATTTTCGCCTGCGTTCAGATGGCTGTATGAAGTCTCTGCGAGCATCCTGCCCGGCATGTCCATCACTAGTATGGTTACATCAGATGATTCTGTCAATTCCAGCTTTACCTTACCGCTGCCATCCATAGGATTTGGATAGAGGAGCATATTGTTAGCGGTTTGTGTAGTAGCAGTTTCACTGATGCCTAGAGGGATGACAGTACATCCTTGCCCGGCCGTCAGAGTAGTACATCTCCACATCCCCCTGCCATGTGTACCTGCATAGAGTGCATAGCACTGATCACTCAGGTAGGTCTGCTGACGGAGGCGGTATACAGGTTCACGGACTATGATGCCGCCATTCTGCTCGGTCCATGTCGCTCCGCCATCGCGGCTATCCCAGAAGCCCAACTCTGAGCCGATGATATAGTGCGCAGAGTCATATGCATCTATCACGCATTGGTAAACGGGCATATCAGGTAGTGGCGATGAGCCGGTAGCACCCAAGGCAGTCCATGAGTTGCCTGAGTTATAGCTCACATATACATGAGGGGTGCCGGGTAGAGAAAATCCTCCGACAGCACATAGCACATGATTTGGATTATTTACATCGACATCCATACCCTCGATGTACCGCCCGGCAGCGGTGATCTGGAGGGTGGTATCATCAAACCTCGCACCTGTAGCAAGCAATATATCATTGTGCCCCGTGAGGGCAGTATCAAATCCCACCACGGAATTTAACCCGGTGAACCGCTCTATGATGGAATTACGTCCGATATATATGGTATCTCCGGTAGACGTCGCGGCCAGGCTTTTCACATCATCCACACTGGTCGTGAGGCGGAACCAGCGCGGCGCAATGGTAAAATCAAGGATATCCTGCGTCATCCAGAGGCCGCAGCCAGTAGCGAAATACAAACGCGACTGTAGCCTGTCCGTGAAATACACCGTATCGCCGGCAGGCAGCGGGGCAGTGAGCGTCTCCTGAAATGGCTGTCCGATATGACTTGTGAGCGTCACTACGTCTCCGGCGTTATGTGCCACATTAGCTACGAATGGCACTCTCGATATACTGTTCGTAGCAGTCTTGGTTTCTGTGAGCCAGAATGCTGTAATAAACGGGGCATTGTTGCCCAGAGCCTGTCCGCAAATCGATGGATCTCCCTGAGCCCGAGGGTCTATCGCCGCATCAAACATATAATTCCAGTTATTGCCCCGATCATAGGAGCGTTTTTCCTGGCCGCCTATATAACCGCCTATGAATACACTCGAATCAAAGCGTGATATCTCAGTATACACTCCATCACGTGCATATACCTGCTGGCTGCCATGATTTATATCTACGAGATTAGTCCCTGCATTCTGCGTGCCGCCGAGCACATTACCGTTGAGGTCTGATGCTACAGAATAATTTTGTACTGTATTATACCCATTGTTACTCACTGCGTAAGTCGGATTAGGGAATGATGAACTGGCATTGGTAGTCTTGAATATGCCTCCGTCACAGCCTATATACATTTCATTGCTATCGAGGTCATTGAAAACCAAAGTTTGCATATCCGGCTGCACCCAGGTGGGATCAGATATGTTACCATTATATAGACTGGCCAGTGTCCATCCGGTCAGGCTGCTATATGTATAGAGCTGTACACCTCCGAGAAATAATCTGTCATAATTGTTGGGATATACAGCCAATGTATTATCATACCAGCCTTGGCCGTCAGCACCAAAGACAGTTGCCAATACACCAGTTGGCGGGCCTACTTCTACCCAACTGCTACCTCCATCCGGACTCTCCCACACACCTTTAAATAGACCTGCACTGCCAGCAACAGATATGTAAGTAATATTAGGTTCAGATGGTGAAGTCGCGATCTCAATACGCCACATATTGGTCGTGAAAGTGCTATCGATGACGTAACTGAATGTGCTGCCGCCGTCCTGAGAAACTATAAGGTGACAGCCGGGAAAACTACCCGCCCCAATACCTACAGATGCATAAATATGGGTACCAGTAGAGTTAAACTTAACGTCTGCGGCCCAGTTGTAACCTGCACTTAGATTTTGTATCGGTGCAGCAGGAGAGCCGATCAGCGTCCATGTCTGCCCGCCATCGAGTGTATGTTGGAGGCCGTTTCCGGTATTGCTCCCACCTGATGTGGCCACATATATATCCAGAGGATTAGTGGGATTAATAGCTATACGGTTTATCATACACCAGGCCACTCCGTCCGATAGATATGGAGGCATAGTGCTTGGTATAACAGAATCCAGATCATTGCCATAGAGAAAGTGTAGCCCATTGCCTACAGAGCCACTATTTCTTGAAGAGCCGCTGGGTTCTGAGAGGCCCTCACCCGTTCCAAAATAAATCCGTCCATTCATGTCTTGTGCTATACATGTCACCGCAGGCGAGCTATACACTGATAGCAGCACATGCCATGTGCCTCCGCGGTCTGTAGATTTCCAGAGGCCACCGCTCACCATCCCCGCATATACGGTGGCTCGTGTCGGATCTCTTTTGTCCACTAGTATCGTTCGTGTACGACCGCCGGTACTCTTGGGGCCCAGTTCCTCCCATTGTAGATTTTGGGCCTGAGCAGCAGAGATGATGAGGATGAATATAATCCAGAGAAGGGTACTCCTTTTTTTCATGGTGTCGGTTTGTTGTTTGGTTCAAAGCTAAATACTTAATCATCATTTGTAATACTATCATTGTCACAATTAAGTCATTTAACAGACAAATGCTCCTGCGTCCCCACTCGTTCCTTCGTCCCACGACTGGACAGTTCCACACTATTTGTGCACAAAAATGCGTTACATTTTAGCAACGTATAGCTATTGTTTATGAAATTTGGGCATAATGGAAGAGACTAAGCCTATCACTGCGACCAAGCGGCATAAAAAACAAGACATGGAGGACAATACACAGGAGCAAGTCAAAGCGAAACCTGCACGTACCAAGAAGCCATCAGCCAAGGCGGACTTTGAGGCAGAAGATGCTGACGAGAAGCTGCAGTGGTGGCGCGATGGCCGCCTCGGCAAAATAACCGGTATGGGATTGCTATTGGCTTCATTCATCCTGGCTGCATCCTTTACTTCATATCTTTTTACTGTGGCTGACGACCAGTCAGACCTTCTCAATAATACTACGGGTGCCCTTACGGATAATACGCTTCACGTCCACAATACGCTGGGCCGCCTCGGTGCTGTATTGGCACATGTATTCATCGACCGGCTTTTTGGTTTAGCCTCTTATCTTTTCTGCGCAGTGCTTTTTGTCACGGGCTTCAACCTGCTTATGCAGCGCCGGGTATTCAATGCGCTCAAGGTCAGTTTGTATTCATTCTTCGGATTGGTATGGCTGTCAGCTACGCTTAGTTTTATAAATTATCTCGTGCATCCGGCATCCCTGATCAACTGGGGTGGTGGATTCGGCGACTATCTCACCGGTGAGCAGGGGCGCATCATGGGCCTTCTCAAAACTGTCGGCACAGGAGCCCTTCTGGTTGTTTCGGCTACCGCATTCTTTGTTTGGTTGTACAATTTCAGTTTTGATTTCCTCTTGAAACCTTTTGAGAAGAAAGAAATGACTGCAACTGCGGACGAAGCCACTATCACTGCTCCTGTATTTCGCGATGAGAGCGAGAATATTTTTGGCAAGGACAATCTCACTGACCTGAAAGAAGTGCCATTCCCGCTTGATATGGAAGTGGCGCAAGAAGAAGATGAGGAACTGGAGTTGGTATTGTCTAATAAACCCAAAGCCGCTCCCCAAAATCTGGTCATGGAGACTATCTCGGTGATAGAAGATCAGCCACTCAAACTCGACATCCAGGCGCCGAAAGAAGAGCCACCGGCAGAGATCATGGAGCCTGGTAGCATCGGTACGGTATTTGACCCGACACTCGACCTGTCTAACTATAAGTTTCCTACGCTCGACCTGCTCGATGAGCATAGCGCTGAGAAAGTGAAATACGACCCGGAAGAACTGGAGCGCAATAAAAACCAGATCATCTCCACGCTCAATAACTACCAGATAGAAATATCAAAGATCAAGGCGACCATCGGACCGACAGTGACTCTATACGAAATAGTACCCGCTCCCGGTGTCCGCATCTCAAAGATCAAAAACCTGGAGGATGACATCGCTTTGAGTTTAGCTGCACTAGGCATACGTATCATAGCCCCTATTCCCGGTAAGGGTACTATAGGTATAGAAGTACCTAATATGAATAAGGAAGTGGTGAGTATGCGTTCACTACTGGCGTCGGAGAAGTTCCAGAACTCCACTGCTGACCTGCCTATATGCCTCGGCAAATCTATCTCAAACGAGATCATCGTCGCTGACCTCGCTAAGATGCCCCACCTCCTCATGGCGGGTGCCACAGGTCAGGGTAAATCTGTCGGTATAAACTCTATATTGGTTTCACTGCTATACAAGAAGCATCCATCACAGCTCAAATTTATCATGGTGGACCCTAAGAAAGTTGAGTTGAGTTTGTATGAACTGCTGGAGAAACATTTCTTGGCCAAACTACCCGGGGAGGCGGATGCCATCATCACGGATACTAAGAAGGTAGTAACCACGCTGAACGCTCTCTGTATAGAAATGGACCAGCGCTATGACCTGTTGAAAAAAGCACAAGTGCGCAATCTGAAAGAATACAATCACAAGTTTGTCAATCGTCAGCTCAACCCTGCCAATGGGCATAAGTTCCTGCCATATATAGTGCTCGTGGTGGATGAGTTCGCTGATCTCATCATGACTGCGGGTAAAGAGGTCGAGATGCCGATAGCGCGCCTTGCACAGCTCGCAAGGGCCATCGGTATACATCTGATACTGGCCACACAGCGTCCATCGGTCAATATCATCACAGGTACTATCAAGGCAAACTTCCCTGCTCGTATCGCATTCAAGACCACATCTAAGATCGACTCACGTACCATCCTTGATACAGGTGGCTCAGAGCAGCTGATCGGACGTGGCGATATGCTTCTCTCTCAGGGTAGTGACATGATACGCTTGCAGTGTGGATTCGTAGATACTCCGGAGGTGGAGCGCGTACGGGACTTTATCGCTAATCAGCAGGGATATGCAGAGGCATTCCTGCTGCCGGAGTATATTGATCCGAATGATAAATCTGCGGGTGATGACTTTCTGATCGATGGAGAGAAGGATGGGCTCTTCGAAGACGCTGCCCGCATCATCGTACAAAATCAAATGGGCTCTACATCACTCATCCAGCGACGACTGAAGCTCGGATACAATCGTGCCGGTCGACTCATGGACCAGCTCGAAGAAGCAGGTATCGTAGGTGAGAATGCCGGCAGCAAAGCCCGCGAAGTAAAATTCAAAACTGAAATGGAGCTCGATCACTACCTCCAGAAAATAAGGGAATAACCGCTATTTTTATTAAAAAATAAATCGGACATTTTTCTTTTTATTTTGGACAAATGGCCATATCTTTGTTTTGTAAAACATTTAGCAATGGCAAAACCGAAGCCTTATAAAGAAACAAACCCCGTCCTCAATATAGTAAATGAAGACGCTGGTGTATACGAGGTCATGGATGTATTGCGGAGAGGTATTACCTTCAATGATTTTTTGCAGATAGTCCATGAGTCTTTGCTTACCATGCAAGAGTGGGCCAGGATACTACACCTGGATGCCCGTACACTCCAGAGGTACCGTGTCTCAAATCTCACCTTCGCTCCACTCCAGTCCGAAAAGATCCTCGAAATAAAGATCCTCAATAAGTTGGGTGCTCAGACATTTGGTGATACGGAGAGATTTGACACCTGGCTCAATGCAAAAAATATATATCTCGGCGGTGTCAGGCCCAAAGACCTCCTCGACAATGCTTTCGGTATAGCCCTCATCAAGGATGAGCTTCAGAGGATCCAATATGGCGTGTTGGCATGATAGTATACCGGCTGGCCCGATCGAAATATATAAATGACTTGAGCGGAATGGGTGCCCGCCTGGCAGGTGGCAGATGGAATAGCAAAGGTTTGGGCCTCGTGTATGTGTCTTCCTCACGGGCCTTATGCATGGCCGAGATAGCTGTGCATCTGCCTCTGGGTATCATACCTCAGGATTACGCTCTGGCACAGATATTGATACCCGATAGCATTATCATCGATACTATAGACATCAGAAAGCTGCCCAAAGGGTGGAATCAATTTCCTTTTATCACCGGTACTCAAAAAATCGGTGATAAATTTATATTAGAGAATAAACATCTGGCACTGAGAGTGCCATCGGCAGTGGTACAGGGTGATTTTAATTATTTGATCAATCCGCTACACACAAGCATAAAAAAAATAAAGATACAAGACACAGAACCTTTTACTTTTGACCAGAGGTTTTTCAAACGCTGACAGAAAGAAAAATAAATACGGATCTTTTATGAAGAAAATAATTGCGCTTCTATTCACCGGTATATCGGTCATGGGCCTGATGGCACAGGCTAAGCCAGGCACTGTCACTGATCCTGAGGCCGGGGCCATACTGGAAAAAGCCGCCGCCAAATATCAATCCCTGAACGGGATGCAGGCTGACTTTACGCTCACTACCGTCAATCCCAAACTCAAACCGGAAGATGATGACAGTAAATATACTACCAACCTGAACGGGCAACTATATATGAAGGGAAAGGCATTTAAAATAGTGATAAACGGCAATGAGATATACTGTGATGGCAAGACCATCTGGATATACTCACCCAAGACCAAAGAGGTACAGATAAATGACTATCAGGAAGACCAGGAAACCTTTTCACCTACCAAAGTATTCTCCATCTATAAAGAAGGATACTCCTACCAGATCAAAGAGAAGAAAACCTATCAGGGCAAAAATGTAACTGTCATAGAACTCGCCCCTATCAATCACAAAGTTTCATTCTTTAAAATAGATGTAGGCATAGAAGACGGTACAAACAATCTTCTGGAATCCAAGATTTATGAAAAGTCAGGAGTCAGGTATATATATAAAATTAACAGCCTGAATACCAGCACCCCTCTTAGTAATGATTTTTTCATATTTGATATAAAAAAATATCAAAATGTTAAAATCGTTGATCTACGTTGAAATATAGCGCATAAGTGTATTGTAATAAGGCATTTATAACTTATTCTACCATTTCGCAACTCAGTTTGATGGTAGATAATTTCCAGTTTACATTAAGCATATCCCATTTTTACTTAGAAATAACACTAAATATTTATTATATTCGTCCAGATTTCTGTGCAGATATTATTATACTGTTTAAATCCGATCAACCATCTAATGAAAAAAAGATTACTTGGTTTAATTGTCGCACTTGCCTGCACCCTCATTGTACGAGGTCAGGGGGCAGGATGCCCTGAGGTAAGTGCAGGGGCTAATGTTACTTTGCCCTGCGGTACTAACTGCACCAACCTCACTGCCACTTATTTCAATACCGGGGGCACAACTGCCTATACCGTTTCAAGCATCCCATATAATCCATATTCTTATACATCAGGGAGCACTTATCTTAATGGTGTCGATGATGAGTGGGGCTCTGTTCTTACTTTGCCATTTAACTTTTGTTTTTTTGGTAATACCTATAATCAGTGTGTGATAGGCTCAAACGGTATTATTTGTTTCGATCCCTCAGTAGCAAATTCTTATAATGCATGGCCCCTGACCAGTGGTGGTCCTATCCCAACCACAAATTTCCAGGGCAATACTATTATGGGCCCCTATGAGGATATTGACCCGGCGATAAGTGGATATATTTACTATAATACATTAGGCGTTGCACCTTGTCGCACCTTTGTTGTTTCTTTTACGAATATACCCGATTACAGCTGCACAAGTCAAATAGCTACGAGCCAGATCGTGCTATATGAAACTACCAATGTGATCGAGGTCAATATTCAGAAGAAGCCTATCTGCTCGAGCTGGAATGGTGGACTGGCTATAGAGGGTATACAAAATGCCGCAGGCACTGTAGCATATCCGGTGACTGGCCGAAATAATACCCAATGGACAGCAACCAATGACGCATACCGTTGGACTCCTACAGGGACAAGTATCGTGAGCGTAAGCTGGTCCCAGGGAGGCACTGTATTAGGTAGTGCAGCAGGGAATGCCACACAGGCATATACGCTAAACGTCTGCCCTCCTGGTGGTGGCGTGGTACCATACGTAGCTACTGCCACCTATACCAGATGTGATGGCACTACTGTGGTCGAAACTGATACGGTCGATGTGATCAGAACCAATAGTGCTGGACCTGCTATCTTAGTACCTTGTTTGACTTCTCTGCCCGGCGGCACTGCGACCATGGCTGCTACCGGTACAGGGACATGGACTACTCAGGCAGGCAATCCGGGTACTGCAGTCATCACTAACCCATCCGACCCTTTGACCACTATCACTACATTCAGTGATACCGGTACATACCACTTCATCTGGTCAGTAGTAGGAGGGGTATGTACAGATACGACCACCGTGACTGTCAACCTTAAGCCTGATGCGGGGCCGGATCAACTGGTCACCTGCGTGACGCTGCCGGGAGGATCGGCCACTATGGCTGCTGTTGGCGCCGGGACATGGACCGCTGCAGCCGGCAATCCGGGCACAGCGACCATTACGACTCCGGGCAGTCCTTCTACTACGATCACGACGTTCAGCGCTGCAGGTGCATATAATTTCGTTTGGACCAGCTCAGCGACAGGATGTACTGACACTGCTATGGTGACCGTCATACCTGCGGCTAATGCCGGGCCAGATCAGGCCGTAAAATGCGCACCGTTGCCCGGTGGTACAGCTACTATGGCCGCTGTGCAGGGTGGGGGAGTGTGGACCCCTCAGCCGGGTAATCCCGGGACTGCTGTCATCACGATCCCAACCAGTGGTATCAGTACTATAACTAATTTCAGCGCTATCGGCACCTACTATTTCATATGGACCATTGGGGCTTGCTCCGATACTGCGGCGGTGACCGTCACTACCGTACCTACGCTAAGTCCTACTGTAGTAGATATCACCTGTACTAATGCTATCGGAGTGATCTATGCCAATGCGGGCGGGGCATCTCCTTTCAGCTATCAGTGGAGCACAGGCAGTATCACAGATAGTATCAATACTGTCACTGCAGGAGTCACATATACTGTGACTGTGACCGATAATAACCTATGTACTGCTGTAGCATCCGCCAGTGTGGCCAATCAGATCATTATCGTAAGCCTGACAGATAGCATACAGGAAGTAAGCTGCTATGGATACAATGATGGCCAGATCACTCTCAATGTCACTCCTCCGGGTGCATCCTATACCTATGTATGGAACAACGGCGACAATACCGGTACGATCGCAAACCTCCCACCCGGCAATAACTATGCAGTGACTGTCACAGATCCTCAGGGATGCAGCACCACCGGCGGGCCATTTACTGTCACCAGCCCTACGCAGGACTCACTAAGTGTCACACCACTGGATACTACTATGGCCATCGGAGATACTATCCAGCTCGGGTCGACACTGACAGGAGCTTATCCTGCTACTTCCTACCTGTGGACACCTAGCTATGGACTGAGCTGCGATACCTGCCCATACCCGCTATTCATACCTGTCGATCTGGATACGGTCAGGACGCTTTATACGCTTGTAGCTACTTATTATAATGGATGCAAGGTCAGTGCCAGCGATACGCTTCTGGCCAGAGCGGACAACCTCGTCGCTATACCGGATGCATTTTCACCTAATGGTGATGGCACTAATGATACATTCAAGGTATATGCCTGGAGTGTCAAAGAATTCCATTTGGCTATATACAACCGCTGGGGGACGCTGGTCTTTGAAACGGATGATGTCAACGTAGGATGGGACGGCACCTATAAGGGAATACCACAACCTTCAGAGGTTTATACTTTCTATTTTACGGTACTGCACAAAAATTTAAAAACAGAATCACACGAAGGTTCTGTTACCTTATTCAGATAGAATACGCAGCAGATCGAGCCGTTTTCTCCTATAGATATAGTGTATACTGAATTTTTAATAGCCTACATTATACTCACTTGTTGTTTTTATCTATTTTTATTAGATTTACTTTTTAATAACCTAATGGCCGGTGTTTATTTAACATCTTCATTATGATAATAAAATAAGAATTGAGAAAGCTATACTATCTACTGTTTTGTATCGCGTTTAGCGCAATTTCATTCGCAGGTGGCCTCCGCAAGTCTACCTTTGTGCAGAATGACCTTTTTCAAACCGGTTATTTTCTCAAGAATGTACCCGGGCTCATCACAGATTACAATGGCCAGCCTATACGTTATTTCGCTGATCATGATGGGCTGTGTGTGTTTCTCACAGACGCAGGTCCAGTATATAAACTGGTCAGAATAGATGAAAAGGATGCCAAAAAGGCGGCGGAAGAACAGGCTCGCGAAAGGAAACTCGAACTGGAAAATGACGGCGCGAGAGAAAATGTAAAAGATGGTAATGTCCGCATACCTACGCATTTCAGTTTTACTACTGTACGCTGGATAGGTGCCAATCCCCACCCGCTCATGGAAGGGGTAGAAAAAAATACAGGCACATATAACTATCTGGCAGGGAAAACCAAAGAAGACATGCACTCAGTCGTGACCGCAGGGTTCAAAAAGATCGTCTACCACGACATGTACCCCGGTATAGATGTCGAATATACTTTCCCTGACAAGGGTGGTATAGAGTATGACCTGATAGTACATCCGGGCGCAGACGCGAGCATAGTAAAAATGGAATATGGCGGTGCCGCAAGGTCAATAGAAGCCGGCACAGACGGCAATATGACCATCCATACAGAGACAGGAGATATACTGGAGCATGCACCGGTATCCCACATGGCAGATGGTAGCGCTGTAGCTTCAGCATTCAATGTGCAGGGTACGCAGGTATCCTTCACACTGCCTCATGGCTACGACCATACCAGCACACTCACTATAGATCCATGGGTCAATGTCCTCACACAGCTGACTGTACAAAACCTCGGATGCGATGTGGACTATGATGTACCGGGTAATCTATATGTATACGGTGCGGGAGGGACCAACTCAGCAGATATAAATCCATCAGATTATGAAAAGGTGGCCAAGTATGATCCGTCAGGTGCTTTCCTATGGGTCTTTAACGGTTCTGTACCTGCGGTAGGATGGACCACTGCGGGAGGGACCACAGGAGTGGACCTGCTGGGAAATATGAAAGTGGACAGGATAAATGAGACGGTGTATGTGGGCTGCGCATTTGACGTCAATGGTACACAGGTGATAAGACTGGACAATAACGGAGTGTACAATAATTTTATATCCAACCAGAATGGTACTTTCCTTGAGGTATGGTCATTCGTACAAAACTGCGCTACAGGGGATATAATATCGATGGGCGGAGGCACATCAGGCAATCTGACCCTGGCAGTCATCACTCCATCGACCGGTGCTGTGGCCACCAATAATTTTACAGGTATTGCCTACGGCAGTAGCGGCGGCGGCTTCTTTAGCAGCACTACCACCACGGGGTTTGGGCAGGATGTAGTGAGCGGCGCCGAAGATTCATTAGAAAACCTATTTGTGGTCATGGCTTCCCTCGTAGGGACACCCCAGATCAATAACACGATGTACCAGGTAAACAGCACATACAATGGTAAGGTCTGGGGGCCTGTGCCTACCGGGTTCACTGCATTCACAGAAGCAGCAAATATGCCTGTATATGACAATGTCTCAGGTGAAAATTCAAATAATTTTAATGCGCTCGCTGTCAATACCTCCTACCTGTATTACTATGACGGGCATAATCTCGCCGCATATAACAAGGCCAATGGTGCAGGTGTAGGAACTCCTACCACCGTACCGGGAAATAATATACTATGGCAGGGCGGGATAGCCGTCGATAGGTGCAATAATATATATGTGGGGGCCATCGGGCAGATATTGACATATACATTCAACGGGTCTACTTTCACCGCGGGTGCCCCTATTTCTCTGGGTGCCGGTTTCACCAGTGATACCGTATTTGACGTCAGGTACAATCAACTTAATAATCTGCTATATGTGACCGGTACGCGTTTTGTGGGTACTTATATCGCAGTGCCCAGCCGCACCTGTCTGATAGGTGTACCATACACTGATACTGTCAAAACGATATCACTCGTCTCAGCTCCTTGCTCTTTTCCTGAGGCGGTAGTCACCGTGACACCGAACATAAGCAACCCACAGATCACCTATGTATGGCAGGATAGCCTCGGCAATACACTACAGCAGCATGGGCCGGGTTTAGCACTGACAGATACCTTTCTCCCTACGCATACCGGTAAATATACTGTACAGGTAGACCTTAATGCTAATTGCGGATTGGGTAGCACGGTGACTGTTTTCTATATCAACTCACGCGACTCGCTGACACCTTCTCCGGACACTACGGTATGTGTGAACCAGCCGGTGACGATGACTGCTATCCCTTGTGCTCCGGGAGGTTCCTATCTATGGCAGCCCGGAGGTGCTACGACATCGTCTATCACAGTGACGCCCGGGGCATCCACTACATACGCTGTCACATATACACCTCTCAGTGGTCAGGGCTCTCCTATCACAGATAGTATACATATCACAGTCGTGAGTGCAGTGACGATGACGGTAAATAGTGCCAACGTTTGCCCGGGCCAGACAGCTACTCTCACAGCTACTCCATCTATACCGGGAGGGACCTATAGCTGGTCACCTGGCGGAGCTACGACACAGAGCATCAACCCGACCTCAGCGCCTAACACCACCGTGACCTATACTGTGACATACGTCACGGCGCACTGCGGCGTTGCTACAGCGTCGGGCACTGTCACGAGCGGAATCGATGCCGGCCCGGACCAATCTCTGACATGCTATCCAGCCAGCAACTCAGTCACTATGGGGGCTTCAGGTGTAGGCACCTGGACACCGAGCGCAGGCAATACAGGTACTGCTACCATCACTAACCCATCCAGCCCTACTACTACCATCACCGGTTTCAGCGGTGTAGGTACTTATGACTACATCTGGACGTCCGGTGCCTGTACAGATACTGCCACCGTCACAGTGAGCAATACCCCGCTAGTGATAGATAGTAATATCCAGAATGTAAGCTGCTATGGATACAATGATGGCCACATAGGCCTGTCTGTGGTCCCTGCGGCTACCTATGATTATACCTGGAGTAATGGTAATAATACTGATAGCATCATCACTAATCTGCCTCCGGGCACTTACAGTGTGACCGTCGTCAATCCCTCAACCGGATGCAGCGCCACCGGAGGGCCATATACGATCACTGGTCCCGGTTTTGATTCGCTCAGCATCACCCCGGCCGATACCACCATCTATCTGGGAGATACGATCCAGCTGGCTTCTACCTTTATGGGTGGGGGAACAATTACCGGATATTCATGGGCACCTACCAATGGCCTGAGCTGTATTAACTGCCCTAACCCGACGCTTGTACCTACTGTAGCAGATACTGCCCGGACACCATATTACCTGACCGTCACTTATAATAATGGCTGTACGGTCGTGGACACCGCATACATACAGGCACTTTCATTTAACCTCCTGGGTGTGCCTGACGCCTTTTCGCCCAATGGTGACAATGCCAATGATACGTTCAAGATACTGGCCACAAGCGTAAAAGAATTCAGGCTCGCAATCTATAACAGGTGGGGTGGACTGCTTTTTGAAACGACAGATATAAATAGTGGATGGGATGGGACCTATATGGGCAACCTCCAACCTGCGGGAGAATATCTTTTCTTCTTCACGCTTACGTACCTGAATGATAAAACGGTATCAAAAGAAGGTACATTGATGCTGTTCAGATAAAAAACAAATTGGTCCCAAATACAAAAGGCCTCCAAGCATGCTTGAGGCCTTTCGTATTTTATAATTCCACCTGTTAGTGTTGTCACTGATCCATAAACTTATCACTTAATCAAAAGTTAAACAGCTGCA
>Ga0206911_1171_pt1 | contig 13924 bp, 9 predicted proteins | sample Alteio_BWOrgHeat_74_FD_152956 | JGI IMG/M metagenome (GOLD analysis project Ga0206911, IMG submission 152956) | Enriched cells from forest soil in Barre Woods Harvard Forest LTER site, Petersham, Massachusetts, United States -... | ecosystem: Environmental > Terrestrial > Soil > Temperate forest > O...
GGTGTATGGCTTGATTGTCGCGATAGCTACGGTCTTACCGTTTGAAGAGAACGAGGGGCGGCCCGGGAAAAACGTAGCGGGCGCGAGCGACTTTACCGTGCCGGTAGCCACTTCGAGGGTCAAAGTGGCGCCGGTTTGGTCCTGGAATGCTATGAGCTTTGCATCGGGCGACCAGGCGGGCATGATTTGAGCGGTTTTGCTGGGTGCTGGGGGCTTGTCGGCACTTGTGTCGGGGCTCGACATGTCGTGAAGATAGATGTTCTCGATGCCATCGCGGTCGGAGACATAGGCAAGAGTTTTCCCGTCAGGCGACCATGCGGGACCCTGTTTGTAAAAGGTGTCATGAGTGAGGGGCGCGGGTGTGCCTCCGATAGGCATCAGGTAGAGCTGGTTGAGAGCGATGAAGGCAACTTCTTTTCCGTCAGGCGAAAGTGCTGGGGCATAGATGCCCTTGACTTGACGCTGGACGGTGGAGTCGAAGTCGTACACCTTGTGAGGGTATTGGGGACGGATGGATTTGATGACGGCGGTGAATGGAACCGGAGTTTCGGAGCTGCCGGTGAGGTCGGTGTGGAGGATGTGTCCATCGCCGGTGTAGAAGAGCTCGGAGTTGGAGAGCCAGACGGCTGGGAACGGAAATGTGTCGGTGGCTTTGCCAGCGTAGGTCGTTGTTCCCGTAACGAGGAGCTGAGCGGTGTTCATGAACATACCGACGCCGTGGAACTGGACGTAGGCAAGAGATTTTCCGTCGGGAGAGTAGCTGGGGGCCTCGACGCGGCCTTCGGCGATACTCGTTACTAAAGTGGTCTGCTTACCTGTGGCGAGGTCGATGGACTCAATCGATCTGCCTGTAATACCGGTGCCGCTGACGAACGCAATGGATTTTCCGTCGGGAGACCAGGTCGGTTCAAACTCGTCGTCTTCGCCTGAGGTGATTTGCTTGAGTGCACCTGTGGCGATATCTGCGGTCCAAATATCGTAGTTGCCTTTGAAGGCGCGGTCGGAGGAGAAGGCCACGGTGGTGCCTTCAGGGGAGATGCGGGGTTCGCGGTCATCGCCGTGGCCCGTAGTGATTTGTTTTAGCGCCGTACCGTCGGGACGCATGGTCCAAATGTGAAAGGTTCCACCTGCGTAGGACTGGATCGCAACGAGGTCTCCCTTGCAGGACCAGTCGGGGTGCGAGGCTTCCTGATAGGGGGTGGTGATCTGCTTCGCGGCGCCCCCTGTAATGGGCAGTGTGTAGAGGAGGCCCTGAAGGTTTACGATGATGGTTTTGTGATCTGGAGAGATGGCTATCTGCGAGTCCGTACCTTCGGAGATAGTGATGGACTTGTCCTTGGCTGAGGGCACCGCGTGAAGTGACGTTGCAACGGCTGACAGGGCAGCTACTGAGCCGAAGAGTGCAATGAGCCGGAGTGATGCTTGATGCATTTCGATGATCCCCTCAGACGAACGCGCAGCGCGTGGTTTGCAACTGCGCGTCTCAACTATGGTGCAGGTATTCAGACTATGACAGGTTAGAACTCGAAGCGTCCGAGAAATTGCAGTGAGCGCGGCCGCCATTCAACGGGAATACCGGTCGCGGATGAAGTCGTAGCCTGAGGAGTGCCGTAGAGCGGGTTGTTGGCTACGCCGTTGTATGTGCCGTAATTGGAGTGATTGAGGAGATTGAACCCTTCGACGGCAACTACTACACGGAAGCGATCACCGATTTTATGTGCCTCTTGCAGGCGAGTGTCGACACGATAGATGTTGCGGCCGTAAAACGAGTCACGCTTGACCATCCAATAGCCGGTCGCGGTGTCCAAGTAGTTGTTGGCGATGGGATTGTAGACGGTAACGCAAGAAGAGGCAGGAGTCGTGGGACAGATCGCGCCGGGAGCAATCGGAGTGATGCCAGCACCGAAGGTTCGGTTGTAGCTGGGTGCATAACCGGTCGGCTGAGTGGTTCCGGCAGTCGTCGGGAAGGCATCGCCTGAGCCGTAGTGGAAGAGTGCGGACAAGGACAGACCATATTTCCAGCCATAATCTCCCGTGACGGTGAGCGTGTGACGCTGGTCGTCCTGGCCGTTCGCCCATTCATCGTGCAGACCGTTGATGAAGGGCTTGTTGGGATAGTAGAAAGGGGACTCACTCGAGTCTTTCAATCGCGCATAGGTGTAAGCAACACCGCCGGTGAACCCATGATCGAGATTGTGGCGAATGCCAAGCTGAAGCGCATCGTAGATGGAGCCTGCTCCGTTTGGAGTGAAGAACTGATTGACTGCGGTGAAGGCCTGGGCACAGGCGTTGAATGCACCTTGGACCGCGTCGGGAGTAACTCCGCCTGTGGGGCAGGATACGGTTGTACCAGCGACGTATTTGCTGCTGGGGTTGAGATTGAACTGGGGGTTGGCGGTGTTCTGGAGAAGGTTGGAGTTGAGTCGAACCCAGTCGTGATAGAGCCGCGTATGGACGTAGTCGGCGGTGATTGAGGTGCGCATGGGCAGCTCTCGTTGAACACCGATAGACATCTGCAGGCCATAGGGAGTACTGACGTTGGGGCCAAGAGGCTGAACAGCTTGTCGCGGAGTAGCGGTGGGATTCGCAAAGGGCTTAAGCAAGTTAAGAGGGGTGGAGGATGACCCGGTTATGGATTGTTGAAGCGACGTGACACCGTTGAAGATCTGAGAGTCGATGGTCTGGTTGGCGGCGATGTCGGCAAAGAACATTCCGGCGCCCCCTCGAATCACTGTCTTGCCGCTGCCGTTCAGATCGTAGACGAAGCCGACGCGTGGAGCGAATTCGTGATTGTCGTTGCTCGTGGGAGTCAACAGGCCGTTGTTAAGTTTCAAGCCGGTGTTGAAGATACCGAGATCGTTGTCGTAACGCAGGCCAAGATTGAGGGTCAGGCGGGCAAGGACCTTATAGTCGTCTTGAGCCCAGAAGGCGATCTGGCTGCGCGGGATGGCGACGTTGAAGTTGCCCGAGCCCTGGGTGAAGGTCCCGAGGGTGCAGAGTGAGTTGATGCTGCTCTGAGTAGGGTTCGCGGTATTGGTGTAGTTCCAAGTGGAGGCACTCAGCGTGCCCTGGGGAAAGAGATCGGCCGCTACCTGAGCAGGCGTGTACGTGATTCCATTGACTGTCTTGGCGACGATAGAGGCGCAGGAGCTGGCGGTGCCGTTGAGGTTCTGCTGAAAAAGACCCGTGTTTGAACTGTAAAGATACTCGGCGCCGAGCTTCAAGCTGTGTTTCCCTGTGAGGTAGTAAAGATCGTCACGATACTCCTGGACGTTTTGGTTGAATATCTGCGGGTAGTTGTAGGGAGCCCCGACTGTCACGGTGCCAAAAGTTATTGCCTGCGAGACATAGAGGGGAAGATTCTGCCACGAGAAGTGGCTGAAGTCGGCGTGAACGTCGTTGACCATCCTGGCGCCGACGACATAGTTCCAATCACCCATAATGGTGTAGTTGGAGCGGGTGGCATAGTAGGCCGAGCTAAGATCCGCCGAACCGGATGAGAAGGTGTGGTCGTTCTTGAACGTGAAGCCGTTGCCCCGAAGAAAGATATGGTTCTTGCCGTTGGCCTGGAAGTCCACGCGACCAAGATACTCATTGACGCTGAGAAGTTGCGGAATTGCGGTGGAGACACTGCCGGGAAGAAGCGGCGTGTCGGTGACGCTGCTAGACTGATGCTCGCCTTCATATGAGCCAAAGTACCAGAGCTTTTCCTTGCGGATAGGCCCACCGAAGGTTCCACCGTACTGCTGATCCGAGAGTGGAGTTATCGGTGTGGGATTTCCCTGCGCTTTGAGTATCGGGTCGCCGGCGTTGAACGCGCTGTTGCGAAAGTAGCCGAAGGCGGAACCGTGGATTTGATTCGTCCCGGTTTTGGACTGGACGTTGACAGCGACGCCGGCGGAGCGTCCTAGTGTGGCATCGAAACGATTGGTGATGATCTGGAACTGGGATATGGCATCGGGCGAAAAGCGCGGCTGGCCGAAGCTGGCGTCGGCTGTATTCTGCGTCACCTGGAGACCGTCGAGGTTGATTTGGAACTTTCCGGAGTTAGCGCCGCCGAGCGGTGTGTCGTTAACGATGGCATTGACGCGAACACCGGGAACGAGCGTTGCAAGCTCCATATAGTTGCGTCCGTTGATGGGCAGATTCTTGACGTCGTCCGGCGTGATGTTGCCGGCAACGGTCGATGAAGTGGTATCGACAGCAGTTTCATCTGCTCGAACGATGACTGCATCGCTGGTTCCGCGCACCGGGAGAATGACATCGACGTCCGGGGTTTGACCGATGAGCATGCTGACTTTCGTTTGAACAGTAGAAAAACCCGGCGCTGAGACGGTGACGGAGTAATCACCGGCAGTGAGCGTCGGGATTAGATAGATTCCGAAGACGTTGGTCTTTGTGCTGAAGGTAGCTCCGCCGATTTCTTTGACATCAACCGCGGCGTTCGCAATCGCGGCGCCCGAAACGTCGTTGACGTGGCCGGTAATGCCTGTCTGTTGAGCCTGAATGGCTGCGACTGAGAGAAAAAGTACGACCAGAATGCGATAGAGCATCTTCATATGTGTGGACCTCACGAAAGGTATCGATTATGTCTGTACATCTGTAACGCGCCCTCTGTCTGGTTGAAGCAGGTGGGTCGCGATGAAGATAGGAAGAGCAGCGGCGGAGATAGCGCTGCGGGTCGCGATACGTAATGGAGATGTGCTTGAACGGGAGAGAAAGACTCCCGCTTAGGAAGATACAAATAGGACTGCTGAATCGTTCAAGAATGAGTCAGTAGCTTTTTTGGTTGAATGATTGGAGCGTAGAGGCATTCCGTCGCGGTGTCTAATCGAAAGATTTTCGCGCGTGATAGAAAAACACCGAAAGTCCTTCGGTAATCAGCTTTTCATTGACAAAATTGCAAGAGTCTCTGAAGATAGGTTTTACAGCGGCGTGAATATGCCGTAATCAGCCCATAAATACAACTTCATACGTCTTTTTCTTGCTTCACTAGCCCGTAGCAGCGCACAGGTTTCTTTGATCGATACCGAGGCCCTACTTGGACTTTAGAATCAGACAGCTGCAGTGTTTTTTGACTCTATCGGACCTTCTCAACTATGGGAGGACGGCCCGTGCGCTGTACATGAGCCAGCCCACTATTACTTTTCAGATCAAGTCTCTGGAAGAGGCGTTTGGAGTAAAACTCTTTGAGCGTGATCGGCAACAGGTGCGTTTAACGGACGCTGGCGTCGCCTTTCGAGAGTTCGCCCAGACCATTGTTGACACTGTCGATGCAGCGCAGGAGTACCTCAGCGGTCTGCACACGCGACTGCGTTTGCGCATAAGCTGCGGACCGGTTGGCCAGTTCATTTTGCTCCCCGCTGTGATCCGTACCCTTGCCGCCGAGTATCCGGAGTTTGAACTTGAAGTCAGCGAACTGACTACTGAGCAGCAGATGTCGCGGTTGCAGGAGGGTAAAGTTGATGCGCTGCTGATGGTAGGAGCGTTGCCGGTGAAGGGTCTACGGTTCGACCCAATCTGTCGGGAGACGCTCGTGGCTATGGTGTCTCGGCGAAGTCCACTGGCCACGGGGAGAAACATCTCCGTGCAGGAGTTGCGAACGACCAGCGTGATTGCCTCTCGGGCGAAGGACTGCCGGTTTCATCAACCATTTCTCCATAGCCTGCTTTCGCCGTTTGGGATTACGCCACGGATTGTGGAGTCTCCGCAGTCGTGTTCGGTGCAGTTTGCTTATGCGGCCGCCGGCGAGGGGCTGGCAATTACGACTGAGTCGATGACGGTGTGCTCTTTTCCGGATGTTGTTGCGCTGCCGTTCGCGGAGCCGCTGCCGGAGCTACAGCTTGGGTTGGCGGCAATGGAGACGAATGAGTCATCAGCCATGACCGTCTTTCGCAAGGTTGTGACCGAGTGCGCTGCTGTAGCGTTTCAACGGCGTGTGGTTCGTCTACAGACGGCACAGGGAATGTCCCAGGCACCAATGTTTTCTCAGCGTCGTCAGGCAAGTTGAGGCGACATTTCGGGTGACTCTACAGCAATGGTCTGAAGCGCGTGGGGAGTCACTCTAATTTGAATCGAAACTAGGTGATCGCGGTGGATGCAGTGTCCGCAATTAGAGGCTCAAGCGGCGCTGTGAATTTATTTCTTAGCGTATTGCGATGAGGCCACGTTTTTGAAGATAGTACCGCCCTTCATCACAAACTCGACTCGACGAACAGAGGTCGCATCCGTAAGAGGATTTCCGTCCATCGCAATGATGTCGGCTTGCATTCCAGGACCGATCGTGCCGATCTGGTCTCCAAGTCCCAGCGACTTGGCAGAGAGAGCGGTGGCGGAGATCAAGGCTGCCATGGGGTCCTGCCCGCCTTGCTGGACTCTGGCGATAAATTCCTCTCCGTTTCTCCCGTGTGCGCCAGCGACCGCGTCGGTCCCATAGATTATTTGAAGACCTTGGATTCTCAGAGCGCGCTTGAAACCTTCAAGGACGATCGATTCCCCTTTCACCATATCCGCAAAACCTTCTTCGTTATAGTTGCCGATACCTAGGAACTTTTCCTTGTTCGCTATGTAATTTTGAAGAACGAGGCCTATATTTGGGTCGAAGTATGTTCCATTCCTTACCATAAGTTCGAAGACATCATCGGTAATAAATGCGCCGTGTTCTACCGACGTACAGCCGGCTAGACTTGCCGCTCTTGCTGCCGAAGCTGCGTGGGCGTGAACTAGGGTGCGTAGTCCCAACTTCTTCGCCTCTCCGCAAGCGGCTTGGAGTTGGGCATCGCTCATCGTTTGGGCTCCGCCTTCGCGAATGCTCTTCGAGGCGAAGATCTTGATAAAGTCTGCCCCCTCCTGTTTCCGCTCCCTCACAAGCTCGCGGAGTTTTTCCGGATCTCCGCTCGCTTCCGTAAGCGGCTGCAGCGAAGTTAGAATTCTTGGACCGGGTATGATGCCTCGAGCGATTGCATCACGAAGATACTTATCCTCGGGAGCGCCAGGACTTTGGACAGTTGTAAAGCCCGCATTGAGCGTGACTACGGCATTGTCAACAGCGTAAAGCATGGCCTGTAGCGGCTGCTCACCTTTTCCAGCAAGGCGGCCATTATCAAAGTGCCACATGATATGGGCGTGTGTGTCGATCAAGCCAGGAGTCACCGTCAGAGTGCCCAGATTGTAGACCAACGCCCCTGCAGGAACCGGGCCACCAACGCTCACAATCTTCGAGCCCTGAACTACGATGGATTGGTTATGGAGCACCTTACCGGCGCCATCGATGATGGTCCCAGCAACGATCGCGATTGGCTTTTCCTGGGCACGTGCTACGTGAACGCCTTGAAACAGGTAGAGTGCGACGACCATCCATAATCTGACGCTTCTCATTTTCCTTTGGCCTCGATGCTTTGGATCCTACACGGCCGATGGATATCCGGGACTGCCAGGATGGGGTGCCAAGTCCGCTTCTGCCCTTCTCTCGCGTTTTGGCAGACTGGAAGCGATCCCATCAGACGCACGGGATTGGCCGGTGAACGTCTCCAATCCGAAAGGCCTCTCCCAAGTTTTCAACCGTAAGCGAGATCTAGCCTTTTTATTCCGGGACATTGCTACGCTTCGAACTGATCTCCCGCTCTTCGCAACTGTTGACGATCTGCTTTGGAAGGGTCCTACGAAAGGGTTTCCTCCCATGGCAGATCGCTTGGACAGGGCTAAGTTTTCGAAGAAACGCGTTCCGCGTTCCTGTTGAGAAGACGTAGGCTCCGCCCACTGGAAAACGCCTGCGGCAATTCCCCCTTCCCCAAAGCTCGGCTGCGGACTAAATTTACTGAATCACCTGTACGGAATTAGGGGGCAGGTCAGTGAGTATAGGGAAATTTTGGGAAACTATGCACATGTCTGTCGGTATTCATCGCCCGAGAAAAACAAGTGCAACCGCATTATTTGCAATCGCGAGCATGCTCCTCTCTAGTTGCCATTCCGTCACCCCAGCTACGAAGCCAACGGTGCAGATTACCCAAATTCCCCCAGCTGACCCGGGGGGTCCAGTTCAAATGGACTTTATTGAAGGTCGGGCAACCGGTGTTAAACCTGGCGAGCAAATCGTTTTATATGCTCGTAGTGGAGTTTGGTGGATTCAACCATTTGTAAGCAAGCCGAATACGGAAATCCAGCCCGACTCTTCGTGGCGCAATTCGACCCATCTCGGTACAGAATATGCTGCTCTTCTGGTCGAGCCCGGTTTTCATGCTGCCTCCAGACTAGCGAATCTGCCGCCTGTAGGGAATGGGGTGGTTGCAGTCGCAATTGCTGCAGGTAAGGCCGGAAAACCGATTGTCAATAAGATCGTTCATTTCAGTGGTTATGACTGGCGCGTACAAACAGCAGGTAGTGGCCGGTCAGGCCAACCGATCTTCTATGATCCGGCGAATGTGTGGACAGATGATAAGGGCTTCTTGCATCTGCGCATACAGGAACACAACGGCGTCTGGTCGTGTGGGGAGGTTAGTCTGGTTCGTAGTTTGGGATACGGCTCATACGTCTTCGTTGTCCGCGACACCGGCCACCTCGGTCCGTCCGCGGCACTCGGGCTATATACAGCGGATGATTTTCGAACAAGCAACATACCGGGTGAAATGGAGATAGAACTAAACCACAAGGTCATCGCAGATAGCAAGAATGCGCAGTATGCCGTCCAACCGTTTTACATTTCCGAGAACCTCGTGCGTTTTATGGTCCCAGCCGGTGTCCTGACTCACACATTGCGGTGGGAACCAGGACGCGCGTCATTTAAAACCGTTCGTGGCTTGACGACGGACCCACATGCGGCAAAGGTTGCTGAGCACATCTTCACATCCGGCGTTCCCACTCCAAAGAAGGAAACTGCCCACATCGACTTCTACATTCATCGCCGTTCGAATAACTGGCCGTTGAAAGAGGAAGAAGTTGTGATCGAGCGATTCGAATTCTTGCCTTAATTGAATGATGAGATGTCTTCAGCTGCGCAGAAAGCTACTTCTTGGACTTGCATTATTGTGTCTGGGAGAAGCCGCATTTTCACTTGATCCCTCCAGGCGTGTCTCACAATATGTTCACGACCATTGGGGGGAAGAAAGAGGCTTTGTCGGGGGGGCGATTTACGCGATCGCACAATCCGCTGATGGCTATCTGTGGATCGGAACCGATAGGGGTCTAGTCCGGTTTGACGGTTCCAGCTTCACATTGATACAGCGGCCTATTTCAGATGAACCTTCCATCGGTCCTGTCCGAGGATTGATTTCCGACACAGATGGAAATCTTTGGATTTTTCTAGAAGGCGCCCGGATACTCCTCTATCACGACGGGAAGTTCGAGGATATTTACACGCGATTCGATCTACAGGGCATGGCTGTTACGGCATCGGCTTTGGACTATCAGTATCGTATTCTCTTCGCCGGACAGGGGACTCGGACTCTGCGATACGACCATAAACAGTTCGAAACCGTCGTGGACGCAAAAGAAAATTCCCGGCACCGTGCTTTCACTGGCTGCCACACGAGACCAGAGTGTCTGGTTGGGGACAAGAGAAAATGGTCTATTTCGTTCGCAGAAAGGTCGCGTTTCGCAAGTGGTTCCTGAGCTGCGGAATTCGAAGATTAACTGTCTAGCGCCGCCAAGGAATGGAGGCCTTTGGATTGGAACTGACGATGGAGTCTATCTGTTAGAAGTTGGCGCGACAAAACCCTTCGCTCTCGCTTCCCTCAGAGGCCTTCAGGTTCTCGCGATGACGACGGATCACGATAACAACCTGTGGGTTGGAACAAAGCACGGTCTAGTTCGAGTTAACTCGTTCGGGACTGTCTCTTTTGACCTCTTCGATCGAAAGGCCCTTCATGAAGTGAGAGCCATCTTTGAAGACCCTGACGGCGATATTTGGTTTGGTGGTCCTCAAGGTGTCGAACGACTACGCAATGGGATGCTGACATCGTACTCGGGCGCTGACGGTCTCCCGGCGGGAGGAGGCGGCCCAATTCACATCGACTCTAAAGACCGAGTATGGTTTGCACCGATTTCGGGCGGCATCTTCTTAATGGAGGCCGGCCACGCCAGCCCAGTGACGTTTGCTGGCCTTGGCCACGACGTTGTGTATTCGATCAGCGGTGGCGGGAATGAAGTGTGGGTTGGCAGGCAACATGGCGGTCTTACAGTCCTTACCGAAAGTGGCGACTCGTTTTCAGCCCGCACCTACAACACATCCGACGGCCTTGCACAGAACAGCGTTTATTCGGTGCGCCGCTGTCGAGATGGGGCGGTCTGGGCCGGCACCGTCAGCGATGGCGTGAGCAGGTTGAGTGGGAGAAGGTTCACAAACTATTCGGACGCAGATGGCCTGCCATCGAATTCCGTCAATTCCATCGTAGAAGGTTTCGATGGGACAATTTGGGTCGCGACACCAAATGGTTTGGCCTCGTATTCGAATGCGCATTGGAAGAATTACTCCACTCGCGAGGGTCTGCCATCACCTTCGGTGAGAGCCATTTTTGAAGATCCAATGCACGACCTTTGGATTGCGACGTCTGGAGGTCTTTCATACTTATCGTCAGGGAAGATAAAAGTTCCTAGCGGTTTGCCGGAAATGCTACAAGAGCAGATTTTGGGCATTGCAGAAGATTCGATGGGCTACCTCTGGTTTACGACTTCTGATCATGTAGTGCGGGTCAACCGAGAGAGGCTTTTGGCAGGTTCGCTCCTCGAAACCGATATCCAAAGTTTTGAAGCTGAGGATGGTCTCACAGGTGCTGAAGATGTTAGTCGCGACGACACTCTTGTTGCGGATCACGCGGGTCGCATCTGGCTCTCCCTCAGTTCGGGTTTGTCCATGGCCGATCCAAACATTACGCTAAGAAACTCGGGTCCAGTGGCAGTCCGCATTGAGTCGGTATCCGCAGACGGAAGACAATTCGACACACAAAGAACCATAAAGATTCCGCCCGGGATTCAGAGCATTACATTAAACTATGGAGGTACAAATCTTTTTACGCCGGAACGAATTCGATTTCGTTATAAGCTCGACGGATCCGGTCAAGGCTGGAGTGATATCGTTGCCTCAAGACAGGTGGTCTTTTCGAATTTAGGGCCCGGCTCCTATAATTTTCGGATTTTAGCCTCAAGCAGCATCGGACTGTGGAACGGACCGGAAACGAGCATTCCGTTTGTTATCGAACCGGAATTCTGGCAAACCTTGTGGTTCCGCGTGACGTGCTTCGTACTGTTATTAGCAGCCCTTTGGACGACCTATGCGCTCCGGCTTAGGCATGTAACGACGCTCCTTCACCTTCGGCATCAAGAGCGGCTCTCCGAAAGAGAGGATATTGCGAGGGATCTGCACGACACTTTCTTTCAGGCTGTCCAGAGCCTTTTTCTACGCCTTCACACGGCATCCCGCAATCTGCCAGAACATATTCCTGTTAGACAGGCCCTTGAAGAAGTGCTTAACGACTCTGACCGAGTGATGTCGGAAGGGCGAGAGATGTTTCTTGACGTCCCCAAGAAGGAGTCCGGAGAGCGGGACTTCGCGCAATTGATTGCCGGCTATTGCGCTGAATTTGCGACAGCTCATCCCATCGAATATAGAGTTCAGATTGATGGTCAGCCTCGTAGTCTTAACCCCCTGGTCACGGCCGAATTGACCAAGATTGCTCGTGAGGCAATCTACAACGCTTTCCGCCATTCAAAAGCAAAAGCCATTGAAGTTGAGCTCACCTACGGGAAGAAGGAGATGCAATTGCGCGTTCGTGATGACGGCCAGGGGTTTGAACCAATACTTCTCCAGGCAAATTCCGGTCATCTACATTTAGGCCTTCAGAACATGAGAAAAAGGGCCGAGAAGCTCAATGCGGGTTTTAGGCTCTGGAGCCGTTTAGGAGGCGGAACAGAGTTGGAGGTCAATATAGCCGCGCAAACCGCATACGGCACGACACAGAGAACATGGCCGTTCTCCGGCTTGCGACGCAAGGGATGAAACTGATCAATTTCGAGCGTGTGCCTGTTCGAGTACTATCGCAAAAGGTGAAGCGAAATGAAATCAAATGTCGATATAACCTCGACGAACTGCAGTCACTACTGCTCCGGTCCTGTCGTCAGCTCTCAATTTGATTAGTATGCTCTTTATGTGATTCTTGACCGTGTGCTCGGCGATCTCGAGATCTGAAGCGATGATTTTATTTCCCTTTCCCTGCGCCACCATACGCAGGACCTCGAGTTCTCTGACAGTAAGCGCCTCGTCCGCGATGTGCTCGGCAAGTTGCTGTGCAATATCCGGCGGGATTCGCTTCAGACCTGCGTGAACTGCTCGGATGGTTTCGGTCAGTTCCTTTCGGACCAAGTTCTTTAGAAGATAACCGACGGCACCCTCTTTGAAGGCGCGCAGCGCCTGAACGTCGCCGATCGCCGTGGTAAGCACAATGATCCGGGCCTTCGGGAACTCCTTGCGAATTGCAGTGATGGCATCGATACCACTCAGTTTGGGCATGCGAACGTCCATGATTGTTACGTCCGGCCGATGGGTTCGGTAGAGAGATAGAGCCTCTTCTCCGTCGGTTGCTTGTGCCGAAACGGTCATATCCGCCTGTGCGTTGATCTCTCCCACGATCCCCGCAACCATGAGTGGATGGTCATCGACCACGAGTACTCGGATCTTCCGTGATGGATCCATTTGAGCTCCCAACATCAATCGATCCGGAAATTCCCTCACAGTCATGATATGCCGAAGATGCTGGCCCAGACTGGCCCAAAAGGGCTAGTTGAAGCCAGCCCCGCGGGACCATTCGGTCGAGGCTAGAGGGCAATATGATGACTCGGTGCAACGACTCTTTTCGATGTTCCCGACTGGATTGCCCGGCGCAGCACTATTCTTCTTACGGGTCAGTGTCATTGGAATGTTGTTCGACTCGACTGCCCAGGGCTCGTCGACCGGAAACGTCAGTCCATGGAGGATTGTCGCCCTGGCATTGATAAGTCTCCTGCTCTTTTGCGGAGCGCTCACCCCTATCGCGAGCGTGCTCTCGATAATCCTTGAGGCAATAAGTTGGCCAGTATGGGATGGGCTCAGATCCTTCGAGTTCTCCCTCCAGGCACTCGTGATGATCGCGCTCTTCCTTCTTGGTCCAGGAGCCTACTCGATCGACTCAAAGATGTTTGGCAGGCGCCTCATCTTGCCACCCGAGTGAGGTGAAATCGATCGGAGAGTTCGTCGCTTCTCCAAAAGGGCTAGATTTTGACTAGTCAAACGGGCCTGTTGCCGCCTCGCGGGAGCAGCTACTCTACCTTCAAGAAGACGATTTGAGCCCTCTTCCATGTGCCGATCCTGTCGGTTGACATTCAGCGAGCCACATGGCTTGCATTCGTCAAATGGAGCTCACCATGGCAGCTGATCCGGTCGGCAGTGAACTCGAAGCTGAGAGGGATTATTGGCAGATCCGTCTTGCGAATTTGGAAATGCTCCTGTGCGAATTGCTCATTAAGAACGAACGATTGAGACAGGAACGTTTAATGTTCACCTCTACGCAATCTGACCAGGGAGCCGCTCTAGCGGATTCCTAAAAGGGCTAATGCAGACTGGCCGCATGGAGTCTACGCAAAATCGGGAACTCTAAGTAGTGTAGAAATTGCATGACTGATCTGGCAGGAGAAAACGATGTCCGTGACCACACAAGCAGCACTGTTTCCCCATTTGCAGCCCGGTTTCCTTGCAACCCAGACACCACGTCCTCAGGGCGCCTCTCGTTCGTTCGCGACTGATCCATCCGTATCGTCAGACACAATTGTGCATGTGGTCAGCAATGATGCAGTACAAGCCAGGAGCTTGAGAGAGTTTTTCTCATCACGCGCGATGAGAGTTTGTACGTTTAAATCAGCTACCGAATACATAAGAGATGCAAAGCCCCATAGAACTGCT
>Ga0206911_1173_pt1 | contig 13680 bp, 13 predicted proteins | sample Alteio_BWOrgHeat_74_FD_152956 | JGI IMG/M metagenome (GOLD analysis project Ga0206911, IMG submission 152956) | Enriched cells from forest soil in Barre Woods Harvard Forest LTER site, Petersham, Massachusetts, United States -... | ecosystem: Environmental > Terrestrial > Soil > Temperate forest >...
CACATCAAACTCCACCTTCAATTATTAGTTTTGCTGCTGAACTGGGCGAAAAAATGGAAGCGGCGCTGCGGTCACCGAAGTCGGCATCTTCTTTTTTCGAAGAATTGCGTGAATGTGTAAATGAGCAGTCTGGTTTGAGCACTACAATCAAGGCGCTTTGCCTTTCAAACGCCAAGCATCTCGCGGGGGAACTTCCAGAATTTAAGGATCAATTTCAAAACCTGAAACAAACGGCGGAGCCGGCAGTTTCCAAACTAGTTCACGATTGATCGGACATCCCTCTATAAATAAAAATGACTCATCACCCATACGGTGTCTGAACCGGTGAAAATCGTCGTGTTTCTGATCACTTTCATATAAGCAATATTGAGCTCAAAGTGAACTCGGGGAAAAAACTGAAAGCCCACGCCATAGGTTTGGGTGTTACTGTTTGTGCCCTTGGGAATATTGGTTGTGCCATTTTGCTCAAGTCCATAAATCCATAATCCATCCGTGAGCACATAAGAAAGCTTTTGGGTAGCCGCAATCCCGTGATCACCCCCGATATAATCCTTGGCATCAATCTCGGTTGAGCCAAATAAATATTCATTAAAGCCAATTAATGCAAATCCGCCGTAAAGCCAGCGGGATGAATTATTCTTTTTTCCGTACCACGAGTTCAAGCCAATTTTTATTTTTTCAGAGAATAGGTAGGCGCCCTGTAGGGCAAAACCGCGATCGCGATCGAGATCACGATCGTCGGGTCTACCGAAAATTCCGGTCACAAACCAATTCCATTGGTCGGTGATGTAGCTGGCTTCAATATTATAACTCTCATAATTATTTCCGAGTTGGAGTGGATCACGGGTGAGCGTAATGTGATCTGGCGTGATGATGCCGTAGGCTGGAATAAACTTCCCGCCTCGCAAGTGAACCTCATCTCTAAATGCATATTGAAGGAAGTGTTCACGTGAAATGAACTCAACCGTTTGTCCTGCATTGAGTGTTCAGGATGATACTCACGTGTCCGGCGGCAAGATTGGCAATCACTTGGGGGAGTTAAGGGAAATATTTCTGAGTTTTTATCGGGGAATGAACTCAACCGTTTGTCCTGCATTGAGTTGCGTAACTCCGAGAGTGGCGAGCAGTGTCCATTTTTCTTTAACGGCAGCGGCTTGAAAATCAGATTGCATTAAAATGTATTTTGCAGACGAGTACTTTTGGGAGTTTACATAGTAATAAACACCCCGAAAATCACCACCTAGTTTAAGCCATTTTTGAATGGGAGAATCATCCATCACTCCAAAACCAAATTGATTTTCTTTAGAAGATTTATCCGAACTTTTCCATACCGCTAATTCCTCTAGTGAGAGCTGACGCCCGTAATCGTTGAGGAGTCCGCCTCCGGCGAGATTCAAATGACAACTGCTGCAGTTCACGTAGCCCGCGCGTGCCATTTCAGGAAAGGCGAAGGCATGTTCGGAAAATTGACCCAACAGGAGTAGGAAGATAACTACGATACTCGGGTTCATTTGGTGCCTACGCCCGAAACCTCTACTCGCACTTCGTTTTGAACCAACATTCCCAGAAATTCCGGTGGTTTGATGTTAAAATCGGTGAGTAATATATGGAACGTACAATCGAATTTCACTTGGTTATCGGCAAAACTAATTGTTTTTTCCCCTTGAATTTCCCTTTCGACACCGTGCAATTTCAAAACACCCGAAAATTTAGTTTTCTCACCGGAAGCAACAGGGAAGGGTTCAAAAGTAAGCTCCGCACCTGGATATTTCTCGATTTCAAAAACCTTATGTTTCAGATCAGAGTCGCGCATCCGAATCCCCGTTGAGAAATCATCCAACTTCAGATGAAATTTTCCTGAGATCTGCTCGCCTTTTCTTTGAATGGTGCCTTCGAGAGTTCTGGCCGTGCCGTGAATCTTCAAAAAGCTCGGACGCGCAAGAGCATAAAAATCAATTTTTACCGCATTTGCGTGATAAAGAGTGAGTTTACTGTCGGCAAAACTGGGATGAAGAGTAATGAGTCCCCAGACAAAAATTGGAAGGGCATTTTTGATTATTCGAAACATGTCGTCGCTTAGAGCAATCGGTGTGCCAATTACAATGCCCGATAAGCCAGTGAAACATTGGTTCCACCAAAACCGAAACTATTACTCATCGCCAACTCGACTTTTTTTCTAATTGCAATATTTGGAGTAAAGTTGAGTCCGCTGTCGGCGCAAGCCGGATCAATATTTTCCAGATTAATTGTGGGTGGCACGATTCCATCTCGGATTGCCAATACGGAAAAGGCCGACTCTACTGCACCCGCGGCACCCAGCATATGTCCGGTCATGGATTTGGTAGAACTCACGTGAAGATTTTTGGCTTCCCATAATAATCTCGCAATGGCCTTTGATTCCTGAATGTCTCCGAGCGGGGTCGAAGTGCCATGGGCATTCACATAATTTGCATCTGAAGGTGAAAGGCCCGACTCCTTCAATGCGAGTTTCATTGCCCGGTACCCACCGTCGCCTTCCTCCATCGGGTGGGTGATGTGGAAAGCGTCTGAACTTGCGCCATAGCCGCAGAGTTCGGCATAAATTTTTGCACCCCGATTTTTTGCAAATTCATATTCTTCCAAAATAAGAGACGCCGCGCCTTCTGCCAATACGAATCCATCGCGATCGGAATCAAAAGGGCGCGAGGCTTTTTCCGGCATTTCGTTTCGAGTGGAAAGTGCACGCATCACAGCGAAGCCCCCGATACTGAGTGCGCAGACCACCGCTTCCGTTCCGCCTGCGATCATTACCGATGCATCGCCTCGCTGAATGATTCGAAATGATTCGCCGATCGAATGAGCGCTCGAAGCACAGGCCGATACCGAACAATAGTTAATATTTTGAGTGTTCAGGATGATACTCACGTGTCCGGCGGCAAGATTGGCAATCACTTGGGGGATAAAGTAAGGCGTAATTCGTCGAAAACCTTTCGTTAATAAAGTTTGATGAGCCTCTTCCATGGCGGGGAGTCCGCCCATTCCAACACCGATATTGACTCCAACCATTTCGGGATCCATTTGGTCTCGAAAATGATCGATACCCGAATCCGCATAAGCTTCAACGCTTGCAGCAACTGCGAGATGGATAAATCGATCCATTCGTTTTTGATCCCTTTGGGAAATGGGCTGAATGAGCGCTTCACCTTTTTTTCCCCTTGGATAAAGAGGCGTTTCGAGGATGAAGCATGGATTGAAATTCTTTACTTCGCCCGCAATCTGGGTGGTGCAATCTTTGGTATCGAAGTGAGTAATTTTTCGGATACCTGATTCGCCATTCACAATCGCGCGCCACGTAGATTCACGATTGTTCCCAACTGGAGACACAATCCCGATTCCGGTCACCACCACGCGTTTCTTGGCACTCGTTAATTCCATTGGAGTAGCACCAATTCAGAACTAAATCCGGGCCCGAGCGCTCCCATGAGTCCGTATTCACCCGATTTATTTTTAGTTTGTTCTAGAAAAAGTTTTAATACAAAAAATATCGTCACACTCGACATGTTCCCGAAGTTTCGAAGTGTATTTTGTGAGTTCTGAAGTCGTTCCATGGAAAGTCCTAGGCCCTCCGCATAAGCCGTTAATACTTTCATCCCGCCCGGATGAAAAATGAAATGAGCAATTTGCTCTTGCGTGAGTTCATTCCCCGATAAAAACTCAGAAATATTTCCCTTAACTTTTGAGGTAACGATGGATGGAATATCGCGAGAGAGTTGAACGATGAAACCTTCAGTTGTGACCCGCCAACTCATCACTTCCAAGGTGTTGGGATAAATGGTTGAAAAACTGCTGATGGTTGATGGAATGGCACGATCCGATTTAATTTCCGGAGGAATCGGAACTTCATCCCCAAAAACTACACATGCGGCCGCGCCGTCTCCAAAAATTGCAGTTGAAATCACATTAGTGGTGGAGAGATCGTTACGCTGAAATGCCAAACTACAAAGTTCAACTGTAATGATGAGGGCGCGATGTTTTGGATAGGCTTTGAGGTAATCATGGGCCCGCGCCATTCCACTCGCACCCCCTGCGCAACCTAGTCCCCAAATTGGGATTCGCTTGATATGCGGATTCATCGGAATTCGATTAAACAATCGGGCGTCAATGCTTGGGGTAGAAAGCCCCGTGGTGGATACGAAAAACACGACGTCAAAATCCTCGGTTCTGATTCCGCTTTTCTTTGCGACTTCGGTCGTCACTTTTTCTGAGAGCTCGATTGCGGTTTTAATATACAAGTCGTTTACTTCGGTAAAGGGGTGAGATTCCAAGAACCAATCCAGTGGAGGTGAGAAATAACGGGTTTCTACCGATGCATTTTCATAAACCGGCAATAAGTGTGAAAAATGTTTGCCCTCACCAAAAAGCGACTTTGCAAAATCGATTACCTTATCCTGAGAAACAACGTGGGGTGGCGTCGCGGTGGCAACGCCCATAATTTTTGGCATAAGTGTTACTCGCCTCAACTTTCGAAAGGAGGAGTGCAATTTTCAAACCAAGGTAAGAATATACTGGCACCCAATATGCAATAACCGAAGGGGGGAAATCATGAATTTTAATCTGGAAGTAAATTTCAAAAATATGTCTGCGGATCGGTCAATCAAAAGATATTTGGAAAGAGAGGCTCGTCACCTCGAGCAAAAATTTGAAGGCATTGAAAATTGTCGAGTCGTGTTTGAAATGCCCTACCATCAAGGGTACCCGGGCATCTATGATTTTAAAGTTGAACTCGGGGTTCCTGGAAGTAAAATCAAGGTGACACGGGTTCCGTCGAGTGATGACTCCGGTACTAATATTTTTGCTTTAATTCACAACGCTTTTGAGGAACTTGAACACAAACTTGATCTGGTTGCTCAGAGCCAAAAAGTAAAGCAAGCGAATGCAAAGAAGTTCATTCCCGGAGATTCAGAGGCGCTTTAATCCGGATTGGGGCAGTTGCATCTGGCATTATTAGTGCAGATTTTATAACAGTTGCTTGAATGTAGCGAAGCTAGGTCAAGCTCTTGTGAGTGAAAATCTCACCGGCAAAATCGTCCGGTTGTTGCTGTAACGATAGTCGACATCTTGGGTGGTGACACTTGAGATGGTGCCGACGGTATAAGCTATCTAATTAAATTTTAGGTAGTGAGTGATTCAATGGGTTGTAACCTAAAAGGTGAATCTCGTTGTAATTGGATTTTGATGTCGAGCTTGCTCAAGCAAAGCGAAGACTATCATGGCCGACGAAATACCGGATGTCTGTAGTCGACCAGTCAGAATTCAATAGAGAACGACACGTTGAAAATAGAGAGTGATTGAAAGCTCGGAACTGCTGAAACATTGCTCGAAAAGCTTTTATTTCGAGTGAGGTCTTTTGAATAAATTGATTAACGATCAGTGAAATCAGAAGATACGGTTCAGGAGGGCAGATGAGATCGATTAAGACTGGCTTGGAAACAAGAAAGGTCGAGGATCTCTGAGTGAGAGCGAGAGGAAAGGCTCGCTCGAGTGGTTTTTCCCTAGTTCGAAAGGGCGAGGGGAAACAAGGGTGGACTGCAAATTGAAAGTTTAGTCCCGGCATGCTGAAAGCAGCTTGAACCGAGCCTAAGTATTTAAGAAGGCGCCATCTGAAAGGCCAGCTTAACAGCCGTATTGGGGAAAACCTAACGTACGGCATGTGCAAATCGGGAGGTGGGACCTGAAAAGTCCACCTCCCATTTTTTTAAGAAATGGAGGTCTTATGTCTAATCTTGCACGAAAAATAAATCGAGATGTTCCACCTATTACTGTTCGAGACGCGATCTACTCGAGACGTGCCACACGGCATTTTCTTGCCCAAGCCGTACCAGAAAACAGAGTAAAACTTCTCATCGATGCAGCGATCCACGCTCCGAGTTCAATGAATCTTCAGCCATGGGCTTTCGTGGTCATTCAAAGAACAGATCTCTTGAAGCGCATTTCAGACGAAGCGAAACAAATAATGCTAAAATCGACCACTGGCGTTCACCTTTTGGAAAAGGGTCACATCCCGCTCGAGGATCCAAAATTTGATATCTTTTACCAAGCAACCACTTTGGTGGTGATTTACGCGAGAAGTGAACCTGGATTTTCGCCGGAAGGTGATTGTTTTCTTGCCGGAGAAAATCTGATGCTCGCAGCCTATGAAATGGGCCTGGCCACTTGTCCAATTGGTTTTGCCCGCGATGTATTAGACAAACAATCCTGGAGAGATGAACTTTCCATTCCAATAAACTACGATCCCGTTCTTCCGATCATCGTTGGATTTCCTTCGTCTACGATGCCCTCAACGTTAAGAGGTGCGGCAAAAGTTTTTAGTTGGTTGCGTTAGTGCGAGGAGAAAAAATGCGAAGAGCAGGGCATTGATCAAAATCAGTTCAACTCCCACTTGGTATCCATGAAACAAACGAGTGCTCCATTGATCCATGAGAGCCGTGCAAAGGATTGAAAGTGCTGCAGCGAAAGGTACCCACTTTTCTTTAATCGTTTGGCGAGTTAAAACTCCGATACCGAAAAGCCCTAGGAGCGGGCCGTAGGTGTATCCGGCGAGTCGGAAGATGACTTCGATGAGTGACTTTGTATTCATTGAGTAAAAACCACAGATCACCAAAAACATCAATACCGCCGCAGTTACGTGGAGCGCACGAATCGGAATTCGCTTTTGCCAATTCCTAGGCAAGATATCGATTTCAATCGAAGTGGCCAGAGAAGGGAGCACCGTGCTCGCACTACTAAAGGTGGCGGCAGTAAGACCCAATAGGAAAAGAATTCCGACGAGCGGACTGAATTTTTGAAAGGTCACGGTGGAGAGGAGATGATCGGGAGAGGGAATGGTTAAATTTGAAAGATGCGCGAATTCAGTCGCTAAAGCTCCCAGCCCGATAAAGAAAGCGCTCACGAGCAAAATCACAAAACTCACTGCAATCATATTTTTTTGTGCGTCTTTCACATTCTTACAACTGAGGTTCATTTGCATGATGTTTTGATCCAGGCCGTTGGCGGCGATGGTAATCAACATTCCTCCGATGAATTGCTTGAGAAAAAAGTTTTTGGCCAATGGATCCCAAAAGGTAATTTTAGGATGCGAGAGGGTCTGAAGGGGTTCAGGTAGCGCTTTCCAGAGCGCAAAAAAGATCGCGCCAAGGCCGAGCAATAGAAAAATCGATTGAAAGGCCTCGGTCCATACCAAGGATTTTATTCCACCCTTGTAGGTGTAAAGCACGATGAGGGCAAGCGCTCCGGCGAAAGAGTAAATTGGCGAGAATTGATCGAGGAAGAAAAATTGATGGAGCACCAAAACCGCAATATACAGGCGTGCGGAAGAGGCAAATAAACGAGATACAATGAAAAAACATGCCCCAGTTTTTTGCGAAACGATTCCGAAACGTTGGTAGAGGTAGGTATAAATGGAAACGAGATTCAAACGATAATAAAGCGGGAGTAGCACGAAGGCGATGATCCAGTAGCCAAAGAAGTTTCCAAAAACAAATTGAAGGTATGAATACTGCTCGGTTGAAACAGATCCTGGTACTGAGACGTAAGTAACTCCGGAAATGGAATCGCTGATCATTCCAACGGTGATGAGCCACCAGGTGGACGCATGTCCACCGACCAAATAATCATTCAGTGTTGCAGATTTGGAGCGATAATGGGCAATCCCGAGTAGCGCCAGAAAGTATAACGCCATTGCCGCTAGGCCGTAACTAACGAAAAGGTGAGTGTCCAAATTTTTCCTCAAATTTTTGAATCCAAGTTTGAATTCCAGAGTCATTCCCGGGAGTGAAGCCACAAGGTCCGGCACTGTTTGCATTTGGATATTGGTAGGCCGCTATCGAATTCATCGAGTGACATCTTTTGCACGAGTTTAAATTGATTCGTCTCAAATCAATTTTCGCGGCAGTGCCGTTGTTGAGTTGTAATGTGGTGGCGAGTTCTGCGGTTCCAGAATAGTGATTTCTAATCAATTGATGATCTGAGTTTACTGCGGGGCTCGGCGAATAGCTGGCGTAATCCCATTCTGAATCTGAAATCTTCCGTAAAATTCTGAGTTCATAAACTGAATGGGCAAGATCATTAAACAAAATCTCATGGGCCACTTCCGTTCCGATCGGGTAATTCCAAACCTCTCTCCCGGAAGAGTCTTTCAGTTTTTCAATGGCGGTTTGATTTGGAAGCGAAGCAAAAGTAGAAGCCGTAAATACATCAGTGATGGAGAGTGATCCCTGGCTGCCAATGGAAACACCGTTTACGGTGAGTGAAGAGAAGAGGGGCGTGAATGTATTTTGCGGTTCCTCAAAAGAGATAAAACCTTGGTTTCCGAGATACTGATTCGGCAACTGATCCGGCAAAAGTGAGGGGTTCACCAAGACATTAAGGAGATGAAAAAGAGGTAGCGAGAGAGGCATGATGAGAGTTAGTTGTAGCAATGACAGCGAGTTACCACAAGAAATAAGGTGAATCAAAACGAACCCTTTTGATGTACGCTTAGGCTCAATGAAAAACCAGGCTTTAAGTAAGACCTCAATGCGCTACGGCGGCGGCTCCATCGATGCGCGGTCGATACTGATGCGACTTTTCGGCATTCTTCAGCGTAAAAAGGTGGTTATTCTGGATTCGAACCCCAAACTTTGCGGTGAGATCTTGGCTGCCTCCGATACCAAGGGAACATTTTTAGAGCAACTCTTTGCCACCCCCGCTTGGCATCCTATTTACTCGATCGAATCCATGGACGGTGAACGCTGGGAACAGCTTTCTCGGGATTTCAAAAAACTCATGGCTCAAATTGGCTGGCGGGAACGTCTCACACCACTGACTCACAAACACGCAAAGTCACTCGTTGAATCTCTGCGAAGCGACAGTAATCGCATGGTGGATTCAGAAGCGATTGCAAAACTGGTCGTCCGCATTTTATTTGAATTGCTCTTTGAGATACCCATGAGCCTCGAGGATGAAACGCTCTTTTATCAGGCATCCCTCGAATGGCGTAAAGAAATTGCGGTCAAAGGCGCGGCCAATTCACAGATCAAACGGGATTTTTGGAGCAGACTCACTCATCTGGTAGAGGGCTCGAAATTTAAAGATGGGTTAGACTCCTACCAATCCGATCCATCGTGCTGGCTATCTTTATTTGCTCAGCCATTTCTCATCTCACCCCAGATCAATATCGGCGATATCTTCGTCACCGTATTTCATTATTTGAAAGCCGATCCGAAGATGCTCGAGCAAGCCAGAAAATGGGCAGGTGAGGGCGACAAAGCGAGGCTTGACGGAATCATTCTGGAATCGATTCGACTTCGCCATCCTTTTCCGGTCTTAGAACGTGAACTCAAAAAAGATCTCACCACTCAAGGTGAGCACTACACCTTGGGCACTCATATTTTTATTTTGCTCGATCGATTCAAACAGGATCAAACCTTTGATCCCGAGCGATGGCTTCAATCGGCAATCGACAATCCCTATTACTCGATCCCTTTTGCTGCCGGACCACGGATGTGCATCGGTAAACCCATTGCAATGGAGCTACTCGTAGAACTTCTGAAAATTTTCTTGCTCCAGTTTTCAATCGAAAATATCCGGCCCGAGCTCGGACACCTTTACAGTGGGCGAAATAATGATGGCAAAGAGATCAAGGGTGAATTTCACTATCAGATCAAAATATTTGTACGCACACTCTGGAAGAGTTTTCGCATGGGGCGTGAGGGTTGTCCTGTTCTGCAACTTCAAAGCAAATTCGGAAAAGATTGATCATTTGAAAATGGAGGAGAGGATGGGATTCGAACCCACGTTACCTTGCGGTAAACACGCTTTCCAAGCGGGCGCCTTCAACCACTCGGCCACCTCTCCATAAAAAAATGTGATGAATCATATAGTTACCATCGATTCAAAGACCGGGCAAGCGCTGATCGTGGGATCGGCGTAAGGTATTGAAATCTTTATAAATACACTAATTTACACTTTCTTATTAAATTGACTTCGTTTAATAAAGATGTTATCCTCCGCCCATGTTTTCAACACCCAAGTTTCAACTTCTTGTTTTTGCATCTTTGTTGATTGCAAGTGGATCGGCTTTGGCTCAAGCCCCAGAAATCGCGCAGTCGGAATTGGTTAGATCAGATCAGCGTGCCTGTGCTTATTCGGAGTTTTTAGATTCCTACCTGGATTCGCTCAGTGACGACGAAATTAGTAGCCTCGTTCAAACCCAGAGTGATCGGTATTCGGAGTTTGTAGCGAGCGATGAAAGCGAACTTTCCACTCGTGAATATAAACTCCGTAAAAAAATCGAACAAGATTTTTTCATCATTGCTCACGCCCGTACCCCTCGCACCCAATTGAAAATTGCTGCCGGTGCACTTTGTACTGCAGGGAGAGTGGTGGGCGGAACTTTATTGAATGGAGTTGCCCTCGGAGCCAGTGCAATTACCAGTGCGATTACTTTTCCCGTTCGTTTTGTGGGCAAGTTCGGTATCGGAGCCGTGACACGCAAATCAGATCATGTGCGTGGAGTGAGTTATGCTGACTTTACGGGAACCGGTTGGGACGGAAATTTAATCGCGATCCTCTATGAGGCTTACCGAGTGGAATTTGTTGCCGCGAACCCATTCTGGCTCTCTTTTTATGGGATTACCGCAATCGACATCGCATTTCAGGAGCATTGTCGGGGCGCTGATATTAAAAGTGATCGTAGCGCGAAAGCTTGTAAGGCCTACGAAGCCCTTAAAACAGGTGAATACGATGGAACTGAAGTAGGGCGGCGAGCAGGTGCAGCTTTTGGTACCAAGCTTTTGATGGCTTTTGATTTTAGAAGCGACGAAAACGCGAATCCAAAACTGTGTGAGAAAAATTTCAAGACGCAAATCCGAGTGGGCATCCGTGCACGAGCGCGATTACTCAATCAGCTTGCCAGTGATGGAATGAAGGACGTAACGGTGCTCGTGAATCCTCCCGATCTCAATGAATGTGTGACCCTTTCTGTCGGTGCACTCACCAAAGATCAAAAAACTTACATTGAACAAAACTATACCGGATTCACCGATGGCATTCCTCATGTGCTCGAACTTAAAAAAGATGAACCCAAACCGCCGGTAGTGGCCGCTACCCCTACACCAACTTCGACTCCCATTCCTTCTCCCACGCCTGACTACACGAAGGATGAAAATATCTGCAAGGCCGTTTATGAAGCCCAAGTGACTGATTTTGTGATGAAGCCAAAAAACAATGTCATGAAGGAAGATCTCATTCAAATGGTTCTTTCGCCTACGCGATTTGGAAAGTTGGCCTCTGAATCTTATGTCACTGCTCCAAATCAAATGCTCACCGAACCGGTAACTAATATCGGCCAAGGCAGAAATGTAATTTTGGTCATTGCACCCTCCGAGGCTCAACGTGCCGAATACGAAGCCATACTGCCTCATCTGGATGAGCTCAAGGCCGAGTACAAAGTGGAAGGCGCAAAATTGAAATGGTTAAAGAAAACTCATACCTTCGAATCTTGCATGGCTCGCCAAGAGGTGACCGAATTTAATTTCATAAGATACAAAGAACTTTCGGAAGCAATTAAAAATATTACCGTGGCACAAAGAATCACAGATTTTCAAGCAATGGATAAACAGGCGAAAAAAGCCGGGGTAAAACTTTTCGGACTACGCCACACCTTGAAGATCGATTGGGAAATCAGAGAAATGAATTCTTTGAATGATCTCCGGGATACTTTGACTGATCCGGAATTGCTTAATTTGATTGTAGTGAGCCATGGTAATGAAAGTGGGAAAATTGTAGACTCCCGCTTCAATGAGCTCCCTTCAACGGCATTCGAAAGAATCCAACCGAATTTGCAATCGATTTCTTTTTTCTCCTGTCATAGTGATAAGGCTCCTGAAACCTATTTTATGAAAGATCAATTGAACTCGCATGCGAGTTATCAACAAATCCGGTCGGTGAATCATGTGATTTCTTCAGATGCCCTGGAAGCCGCAAATGAGGCACCTACGCTCGCATTGAACGCTTATATTGAGTCTGTTGATCTTGCCGCCTATCGCGCAATTTTGGGCAATGCCCGGGCCCAAATGGCCTTTGCATCGAAAATGAAGGTTGAAGTGCCGGAAGTTTCGAAATGTTCAGTTTCTTTTGATGGTTTAAGTTTGCTCAAAGGTGCGTTCAGTTTGAAATTGAATCAGCATTGGGCAGGCACTGTTTACTCAGGAGAGGCAATTCAGACGATGAATGTTCCTTGTGACTGGTTGAACGCCCCTAAAATTAAAGCGGTTCTCGAACAGGGAAGCTTGGTTGATTTACCGGCGATCAAATCTGCAAATGTGATTCTAAAAATTCACAGTGATCACGGAGATCTAAATCTAGTGAAACCCATTCCGAAATTGCGCGATACTGACCGCTCCATCAGTCGCTTGACTTGGATTCAATAAGAAAGGCGTGAGAATAATCCCACGCCCTTCATGAGTGTAAGATGTCCTATTTGAGTGCGGTCACTACCGCTTGGGTTTGCTCGTCTGTGAGTGAAGAATTCGCAAGTAGGGTGCGAACTTCATTTTCAGGAATGCTCACAGTCATGCCCTGATTGAGACCACCGCTACTCACAATTTTTGTTCTCACTAAGGTAGCAAGATCTGAAATCACTTCGCGATCATCAATGAATGGATATTTTTTCGCAAGGAACTGTTCGATACCATCGTTTGTGAGTGGCTGACTTGCATCGAGTGCGATCAATACTATTCCAACAATATGCCAGGTGTTATTCACAGCAGTAAAGGCTTCGAAGAGTGCAAAACCACCCCAAGAAATCGCATTTCCTGCGGCCACTCCAGCCATGCTGCCTTCGACGGCACTACCGATGACGGTGACCACACCGGCTTCAGCTTTCGGCGCTGCGAAGGTACTACCAATTAGAATAGAAAGAACTAGAGCTAAGGACGTTTTTTTTATATTCTTCATTTTATATCTCCTTTTGAGACGTTGGTTTACTCTCGTTAAATAATTCCAAACGGATCGGGAGTCAATTTGACGAAATCAAATTTTTAAGGCGGGTAAAAATTTCATGCTGATCATCGTCCTGATCTCGATTCATGAGGTGCAAGTACTTTTTTTACGGTCGCGCGAGGGGTCTAAAGAATAGAGTCAATTGATGACACAAAACAAAAAAGGCGTGAGAGTTACTCCACGCCTTTTTTGTAAGTTGATGCGAGACTCGCATCAAAAGTAATTGGAATGTTTATTCCAGTGCAGTCACAATCATTTGTGATTGTTCTTCACTTAAAGAAGTGTTCGCCAGGATTTTACGCACTTCAATTGCAGGAATGCGAACATTCATGCTGGTGTTGAGTGCGCCGCTGCTCACGATTTTTGTTTTCACCAAAGTTGCGAGATCAGAAATCACTTCACGGTCATCAATGAAGGGGTATTTCTTAGCAATGAACTGTTCAATGCCATCGTTAGTGAGGGGTTGATTGGCATCGAGTACAATCAAAGCAAAGCCAACAAAGCCCCATGGATTGGTGCGGGCCATATCAGCGATTGCAAATCCTGCCCAGGTAACAAAGCCACCGGTTACAACACCGGCCACATTATTACTGGCAATTCCGCCTGCCATGGTGAGAATCCCAGCGTCTGCTTTTGGTGCTGTTAAGCTAGAACCAATTA
>Ga0206911_1174_pt1 | contig 13574 bp, 9 predicted proteins | sample Alteio_BWOrgHeat_74_FD_152956 | JGI IMG/M metagenome (GOLD analysis project Ga0206911, IMG submission 152956) | Enriched cells from forest soil in Barre Woods Harvard Forest LTER site, Petersham, Massachusetts, United States -... | ecosystem: Environmental > Terrestrial > Soil > Temperate forest > O...
GTGATCTATATTTTAATAGATATGGAATAATGTATAGTCATTTGTATAATTCATTTAATCAATTCCTGGATGAAAATATTAAAAATTTTCTTAAAAATGGCGATAATATGTTTTTTGAAAAAATAACAAAAGATAAAGTTATTCGTTACAAGTTCGAATTTGATAATATTTCCATTCGACCACCAATGTTAGACAACGAAGATGAATTAATGTTTCCATCTGATGCACGTAATCGTAATTTAACTTATGCTGCAAAATTAATTGCTACTGTTACACAAATACAGGAAACTGTTGATATTGCTACAGACGAAGTTAAACGAAAAGTTATTGGACAACCCGAGAACGAAGTGCCACTTGCAAATATACCAATTATGATGAGATCAAAGTATTGTTCATTAAATATTAAGAAAGGTTATAATCAATCTGAGTGTGAATATGATCCTGGAGGTTATTATATTGTCAATGGATCAGAAAAAGTTATTATTTCACAAGAAAGGATGTGTGATAACAAACCATTAGTTTTTATTAAGAAGGATTCAGGATCGCAAATATATACTGTTCAAGTAAATTCAAGATCAAATAAGATTAATGGTTTAACTCAAATAATTACAGTACGAATGAAGAAAGATCAGTTGTTAAATATTCGTGTGCCAATTTTGAGTGAAATTCCTGTTTTCATTTTGTTTCGTGCATTAGGTATTGAATCTGATAAAGATATTATCAATTATGTTGTTTATGATAATAAAGATAATGACATGATTAATTTAGTCCGCATGTCTTTAGATCAATCAAAGAATGAGAAAGGTATGAAAATTCAAACGCAAGAAGAAGCATTACAATTTTTGGTCAATAAAATGCGAATTATACGAAAGTATTCAGAGACGGATAAGAACGTAAAGGAACAACAACGAAAGATGCATTTATTAGATTTATTGGAAAATAATTTTATTCCACACATTGAAGGTAATAAGATCTATAAAGCGTTTTACTTAGGTTATATGATCAATCGATTATTACAATGTTATTTGGGTCGTATTCCAGCAGATGATCGTGATAGTTTTGTTAATAAACGAATAGATTTGGCGGGAAGTTTGATGGAAGAATTGTTTAGACAATATTACAGAAAAATGTTAAATGAATGTAATAAATTTTTCAAAAAGAGAAATACGGACGATGAAAATCCATTAAATATTATTAATCAAATAAAACCTAATATTATAGAGCAAGGATTGAAGGCTGCGTTGCTAACAGGTTCGTGGGGTCGAAAGAAAGGTGTTGCGCAAATGTTACAGCGATTGACTTACTTACAGACATTATCATTTTTGCGTCGTATTGATTCTCCGAGTGTTGACGCTTCCACGAGTAAATTAACTAATCCGCGTCATTTGCACCCCACACAAATAGGTCCTATGTGTCCAATTGAGACTCCGGAACATTCGAAGGTAGGCCTTGTCAAAAATCTCTCCATGATAGGCAATATAACGATAATGCTAAATTCGCAAGTTTTGATAATAAAAGATTTTTTGAAAGATAAAATAATCAATTTGATGGATGTTGAGTCGAGTAATATCAGGGCATACACCAAAGTATTTTTGAATGGCGAATGGGTTGGTATGCATACTGAACCATTTAAATTGGTGAAAGACTTGAGAAGTAAAAAATTAAATGGAAGCATTGATGCGACAACATCTATAATCCATGATATTGAGAATATGGAGATTAAGATATTCTGCGATGGTGGTCGAGTTTACAGACCAGTATTGCGAGTTGAAAATAATGAGGTATTATTGAAGAGATCACATCTTGATTTAATTGCTACAAATGGTTTACAGGGTAAGAATGAAACGATGATAACTAATTGGGATGAATTTATGATCAAACATCCAGGTGTTCTTGAATATATTGATCTTGATGAACAAATGTATGCAATGATTGCAAAACATATTACAGATGTTGAAAAAATGAGAAAAATAATGATATCATCTATTGATAAAGTTAAGGATATTAAAAATAATAGTGTCATCAATCGATACGATGATATGGTCTTTGTAAGATATAATTATAGTGAAATTCATGCATCATTCCTGATAGGTATTATTGCAACAAATATCCCTTTTTGCAACCATAATCAGGGACCACGTAATATATTTCAATACGCGCAAGGTTTCGGTATAGGGTCCCCCCTATGTTCAAGCCTATGTCATAGTAAAAACTATGGCAAGTCATATATATAAGGTAAGATATGTATGGCAACATGATCAAATTACGGGAAACTCCAAAAATAAAATTGATTTAGAAAACATTTAAAGAAATATGACTTTATATTTATATTAATATTAGAACAAAACAAATGAAAAAAGAAGTAAAAGAAATATGGAAAAAAATTGACGGATATAGCGACTTTGAAATATCAAATTTAAGTAATATTTTCAATGTTATAACTGGCAATCCAAGACAAAAACAAATAAAAAATGGATATGAATATATTAGGTTAATTGGAAATAACAAAAAAGAAAAAAGTCTCCGTGTACACCGCTTAGTTGCAAAAGCATTCATTGATAATGATGATCCTGTTAATAAAAAACAAGTGAATCATAAAGATGGAAATAAATTAAACAATATAGTGGATAATTTAGAATGGATAACATCACCGGATAATAAAAAACATGCTGTTGAAACTGGCCTTTTAGAAACTCAGGCACGAATAGTATTGCAATGCGATGAAGATGGAAAAACGATAAAAGAATTTCCATCCATCATTGAAGCCAGTAAAGAAACTGGTATAGATGATGGAAGTATTTGCAAGGTATGTAAAGAAAACGGTGTTAATCAAACAGCTGGTGGTTTTATTTGGAAATATAAGGATCCCACGATTCTTGCCAAAGAAGATAAGCCAGCCGGCATGAAAGAAATAAAAAGTCATCCAAAATTTAGTATTTCACGAACAGGAAAAGTGTATAACAACAAAAAAGAGAGATTTATGAAACAATCCGATATAGATGGATATGCCAGAGTACATCTTACTCATAAAAAAAAGAGAAGTGGACTATTAGTCCATAGATTAGTCGCAGAAACATTTATTAAAAATCCCGAAAACAAACCTCTTGTGATCCACAAAAACAAAAACAAGAATGATAATAGAGTTGAAAACCTTAGATGGGCAACAGAAAAAGAAAAATATTAAATCTAAATCAATTTAACGTCAATTAATACCAAATCATAGTATCAATACTATGGTGGCTTTAGGTAACTATAAAGGTATGGTAAAAAGTTAATTGATGCAAAGGACAATCCGTAGCCAAGCTTCCAGTAATGGAAGAAGGTGCAGAGACTAGACGGTTGTGGGCGAGTAAAATCGCTTAAGGTATAGTCCATTCCCATCCGAGAGGGTGCTATAGTGCAATCATCGTAAGCAATTACTTTGATGAATCTATAGGAATGAGGACTCTGGTAACAAATGACCAGACGAGTTCGGTATAAAAGAGACAAGCAATGGGAATATACGTGTCAAATTATAGGGATCGATTGGATATTAGTTATATATTATATCATCCCCAAAAACCACTTGTTACAACACGAACAAGTAAATATGTATATACAGATGTTTTGACATCAGGCGAAAATACAGTTGTCGCCATTATGACTTATACCGGGTTAACTATTAGCTCGTGTCATAGTACAAAGCTATGGCAAGTCCGTTTGCGACGGGCGACGCTATTAAATTGACGGGAACGTCCTATGAACTTTAATTACCAAGTCTTTGCAGTGATGCAAGGATGGCTTTGGGGAAAACTCAAAGGTACGGTAAAAATATTAAAGTAAGGATAATCCGCAACCAAGCTTCCGAAAATATTGGAAGAAGGCTCAACGACTGAACAGTAGCGGGCTTAATTAGGCTCAAGATACAGTCTAGTCCCTTACGAGAGTAAGATTGAACATAGATTTCAAATAATCGCATTATATTATTTGTCATCGAAATTCAATAACCGATAACTCTGATAGGAAATGATCAGAATAGGTTGGTATAAACGATAATCAAGAAGATAGTTTGATATTCAATCAGTCAGCAATTGATCGAGGATTATTCCGATCAACATCATTAAAGAAACATATTGCGGCTATTCAAAAGAATCAATCAACATCACAAGATGATGTATTTATGAAACCAGATCCAACTAAAGTTACAGGTATGAGACACGGATCATATGATAAGTTGAATGATAAAGGTTATGTTCCGGAAGAAACAGTTATTACAAATGGTGATATTATTATTGGTAAAGTTTCACCGATTCAATCAGTTGGTAACAGCAACAAATTATTTAAGGACAATAGTGAATCATATAAAGGTCATGAGAGTGCTGTTATTGATAAAGTTTATAAAGATATTTTCAATCACGAAGGTTATGCAATGATCAAAATTAGGACACGATCTGAACGTATTCCACATATTGGGGACAAGTTCTGCTGCTTCAGTTCGACTCATGACATTTTAACTACTGAAGGATGGATCGCAATAGATAAGGTTACAAAAGAACATAAGGTGGCATGTTTAGTAAATGGTGATACTTTAGAATATCATCATCCATCAGAAATACAAGAATATGATTATGATGGTGAAATGTATCATATAAATTCAAATCAAGTTAATCTTTTTGTAACGCCAAATCATCGAATGTATGTGGCCAAACGTAATGAAAAAGGAAAAATAAAAAAATACAAAATAGAAAATGCAGAAAACATATATCATCAGATACGACATTATAAAAAAAATGTTGGAAATTATTCTGGAACAGAAAAGAAGACTGAATTTTTAATTCCTGCAAATACAATTGATCCAGCAAAGTTTATTTTACCATCAGACGATAAGAATAATGAACGAATAATTGATTTAGAATCATGGTTAATATTATTTGGAATATGGATTGCAGAGGGATCAATAAATAATAACACAATTAGTTTTGCAGCTAATAAGTTACGTGTTCGATCTGCATTGGTTGAAGTGTGTAAAGAATTAGGATTTAAATTAAATATCCCCAACGATCAAGATATGACTCGCGATTATACACACGAGGATGATAAGAAAGCAAAATGGACAATTACTGGAATATCACAGTTATATAATTATTTAAAACAATTTCCTACATCTGTTAATAAATATTTACCGAATTGGTGTTGGGATCTTTCAATGGAACATGCGAAAACATTAATTCATGGATTATGGTTAGGCGACGGACACGCATTAGGTCAATTATGTCAATATGATACATCATCTAAAAAGTTAGCTGATGATTTCCAAAGATTATGTTTACATGCTGGGTGGTCAGGAAATATTAAATTAAAAGAAGAAATTGGTTATACAAAAACAATTCGTGACACAAATGTTGTATCAACAAAAGAAGCATGGCGAATATCAATAATTGAAAAACAAAATGAACCCAAAATTAATAAAGCCAAAAAGGGAGAAAATATTAAAAATGGAAATATGACATATAATGATTCTAAAGTCAAATTTACAGGAAAAGTATATTGTTGTACTGTACCCACTGAAGATGGTGTAATATACATTCGACGTAATATGCATATTGACGAAAATACAAAAGTCGATAATAAATCAGAAAAAGGAAAAATACCAGTATGGTGTGGAAATTCCCGACATGGTTATATTTTAGCCACAGTGAGAAATAAAATTCTTGCTAGTCTGTAGTATAGCAGGCAACACAATTAAATTCAGGGGAAGTCCTTAGAACTTTTAGTTCCAAACTAATAACAGAAATGTATTGGTGGCTTTGGGGAAAACTCAAAGGTATGGATAAAATCTAAAAGATTGGACAATCCTGAGCCAAGCTTCCAAAACGGAAGAAGGTGCAACGACTTAATAGTTGTGGGTCTTATTATTAGGCCTAAGATAAAGTCTAGTCCCATTCGAAAGAATGTTGTGATGTAGTCTATTAATATCCTATACTAAAAAGATATAATAGCCGAATTCATGAAGACAAGGATTCTAAGAGGAAATGCTTAGAGGAGTCTGGTATAAACGCAGAAAGGAACAGTAGGTATAACAAGGAAACATAGTGATATGCCATTTACAGCGGAAGGATTAACACCCGATATTATATTAAATCCGAACGCTATTCCATCACGTATGACAATTGGTCAATTAGTTGAATGTTTAGTAGGTAAAGTGGCAGCAATGAGAGGTCATGAGGCAGATGGAACTCCATTTAATAGAATAGATATAGATTCAATTAAAGCTGAGTTGGAGAAATTAGGTTATGAGAAAAATGGTACCGAATATTTGTATAACGGTATGACCGGACAGAAACTTAAATCTATGATATTTATTGGTCCAACTTATTATCAACGATTGAAACACTTAGTTTTCGATAAGGTCCATTCTAGGGCCCGCGGACCACGTACATTGCTCACCAGACAGCCTCCCGAAGGCCGTAGTCGTGATGGTGGGCTACGACTGGGTAAAAACCATTTCGCCCAAGCGAGAGGTAAAACTCTTGCTAGTCTGCAGTATAGCAGGCAACACAATTAAATTCAGGGAAGTTCCTAAAATAAGACAAATTAAAAATTGAATAAGGATATAAAAAATACTATATAAAAGAATAAATATATATAAAATAATTAATGGATTTAACAAATTTTGAAAAGATACCAAATAATACACAATACCTAATATCAAAAAAGGGAGAAATTTATAGTACAAAAACCAGCAAAATATTAAAACAAAGAGAAAATAATGGTTATTATAACATTAAATTAAAAGGTACCGAATTTCCTGTAAGCAAACTTGTAGCAATGGCATACATAGAAAATCCGAAAAATTTAGATAGAGTGAATCATATAAATGGAGATACGTTCGACAATCGAGTTGAGAATTTGGAGTGGATGACACAACAAGAAAATGTGCATCATGCACTTGAAACTGGTCTGACTGTACCATCAACCGAAAGAGTGATTCAATATGATCTAAATAATATCGAGTTAAAAAGATTTGATTCAGTTAAAAGTGCTGCTGAATCAATCAAATTAACTCGTCATGCTATTATAAGAGCTTGCAATGGTAAAAATAAAACTGCTGGTGGTTTTGTCTGGAAATATGAAAATCAAGACAAATACAAACAAATAAATTTAAAAGGAATGAAAAAAATTGATGGTTTCCCTTATAAAATTAATAAATTAGGTGAAGTATATAGTATTACTAATAAACGAATTTTAAAACCAATGCTAAATGCCAAAGGTGTTACTTATGTAACATTGTGCAATGATGATGGTAAAAAAAATTGTTATGTACATATCCTTGTAGCAAAAACGTTCATTAAAAATCCTGATAAAAAACCATATGTGAGTCATAAAAATGGAATCAGAAATGACAACAGAATGGAAAATTTAAAATGGACAACAGCTAGTGAAGCTAATGAAAAATAATATTTTGTCTTAGTAGCCTTTAGTTCCAAACTAATTATAGAAATATATTAGTGGCTTCGGGGAAAACTCGAAGGTATGGAAATAATCTAAAGGATTAAGTAAATCAAATCAAAAAGTTTGATTAAGCTTTAATGGGTAATCCTGAACCAAGCTCCTAAACATGTAATATGTATGGAGAAGGCGCAACGACTTAACAGTTGTGGGTTCAATAAATAAATTATTGGGCTTAAGATAAAGTCTAATCCCACTCGAGAGAGTGCTGTGATGTAGTCTATTATATTCTATACTAGCGCAAAGCAGATATAATAGCCGAGTTCACAGGAAACAATGATCCTCTTATATAAGTAAAGAGGGGAGTAGGTATTTATAGAAATGGAAAGAGATTCGATCAGTGCCCATGGAATGGCAAAGTTCTTAAAAGAAAAGTTAATGGACACATCAGATGCATATTCAACTTATGTTTGTGATATCTGTGGTTTATTCGCACAACGTATGATTCGAAAAGATAATAAACCTTATGCAACCACTAAAGATATCTATTATTGTCCAGGTTGTATTAACAAAACTCAAGTTTCAAAAATTATGATTCCTTATGCTTTCAAATTATTATTGCAGGAATTAATGTCTATGTGTATCGCACCACGTATTCGAACCAAGAAAAACATTTACACTGTATAATTTTCTATCTAAAATATATATATGGTCTTTAATAATTTAGCAAAAGATCTATTGGTTTTTATTGTATGGGTGGCTATATGGCAATTATTAGATAATATAATTAGTAAACATGTTCGATGGGATGATTACGATAAACGAATTTTGATATATGGTATCCTTTTCATCGTATCGTATGGAATGTTAGAAATATTTTATGATGATTACCAAATAAATTAATCTTATTTTATTTTAAAATCTAATGATAACTTTTATCATTACATTTTAAAAATAATTACCCAAAAATAAACATACGGAATCCATAGATTTTAAATTAGATTCTCTTGGTAATAATCTATAGATTCCATATGTTTGATATTCGCCCAGAAATAAACATATGGATTCCATAGATTTAAAATCGGATTCTCCTGATGACAATCTATGAAATTTATATGTTGGTATGCTGGCCGGGGAAACTTTTAATTAAAATTCTTTGGAAAGTCACTAAGGTTACTACATTGAACTAATATTTCCGGATAAAATAAATCATTAATGTCATAATCCTTTTTAAAATTATCAACTGGAATATTTTTAACTTTTTTATTTAATTGTTTAATATTTTTTTCTGATGAATATGAAAAATTTGTAATCTCAAAACCAAAATATTTAATAAGAATGTAAACATATGTCATTGAGTGAAGTATTCCTGTATATGTAATTCCATTTGTGATATAATCTTTATCCAAAAATCTTCTTAAAAAATAAATATCCATAATAGTTAAAAATGCCAATGACACTTCATTGTCAAGAATTGAGATCATATCGTATAAATCACCAATAATATTACGCATCGTTTTAAAATCCGGGCCCCATCCATATTTATGTGCAGAATTTGTATCATCTTTCCTTATTGCTAATTTATCATTTGGCATATTCATATCGGCAAAATAATTAGGTAATTTATCGCGTAATTTAATAATCGTATCAAGCGCAACATCAAATTTATATTTAACATAATCATTTAAAAAATCATTTATAACTTTTTTAACTTCTTCATGATTATATCTATTTAATATTTTATTAGTAAAGTTTTTAAGTTGTTCTTCATAAGATTGTTCAGTAATTGGAGCTGTAGCTTTTGCACCACCTTTTTTTTCTTTATTTTCTTTAACCTTTTTTGGTTTATATTTACCATCGCTAAAAAGAATATCATATGTGTGCACTATTTCCCCTTCAACAATACGTAATTTCTCATCTATATATTTAATATCGTTTGGATATATATTCATATTTGAATATAAAGTCCTGGAAAAACTAACTAAGTCAGTTAAAATAGGCCATATAAAATGATAAAAGTAATCTCTAATGTCAATATAATGGAATCTAACATGTGAAAATATTTTAGATGGTAATACCTTGTCATTTTTTTCATCATAATTAAATTGATCTCCAAATAATCTAAATATCTCGTCAATATATCTTCCTTTAATTTTTGATAATTTTCGTGATGTGTGTGTCGGAAAAACTTCATAAAAGAGATCATACATTTTATCTTTTTTTTGTTTTTCAATATTCATAAAATTTTCTGTCATATATTTTTTAATATCATCGCTGAGAGGATCATCACATTGAGATTGTGCGCATACTGGACTATGATAATCCATAAATACATATAATACTTTTTTAATATCAAATACGGTTCCCTCTAATCTAACCACATTAATGGGACCATTTATATGTTTATCTTTTTCAGACATTATATAATTATTAAATATATTTATTCCATATAAAAGATTTAAAGTATTGTCCCTTAAATATATAATAAGAAGAATGAACAGAATTATTGATTTAATGGATGATAATAATTTTTTAACTTGTGTCAAAGAAGATATTGTTGAAGAATTTAAAAAAAAATATCCAAACTTAAATGAACTTAAAAATAGATTTATTAACGGAAATCAAAAAATTTTATTGCCATTAGGTGCAATTTTATTTAACAATGCATTTAAAATAGCATATCATGTCGCAAAACTTGAAGGTATAACATACGAAGATTATCTGATTCTAATAGCCAAATATAAATCTTCTAAAGATAAAAGTAAGAAAAATGCTATAATTAAATTTATTTTAGATACATATATTTTCCATAAATTAGAAAGTGAAAAGGTTGGTCATTTAATAAATATGTTTGCTTCAATGCAATGTTGGAATGTAATTGATTTTTTCCATTATCACGGCTTCAAGGCTATAAATGTAAATGAATTTATGAAACATGTCCCAGCTTACAAATTAAATGAAATGAATAAATTAGGATATAATACTGAAAATAGTGCTTTCCTGATTAAAATGATTAAAAATCTTAATGTTTCATCAAAAGAAATTCAAAAATATCAAAATATAGCTGGTTGTGAAAAATATTTATTTCAATATAGAGATTCTGCATTAATTGATTATTATGTTATTAATAATAAAATTAAATTAACACAAAAAGAATTAACATATGCATGTAACCACTTGAATTTTGATGCTATACAATATTTACTTACCAAAGGTATTGAATTAACAGAAAAAAATTTAAAAAGTTTATTAAAATATAATAATGGAATAATCGGTCATTACGAACGTAGAAGATTTAGGAGAAGATTTAGAAGAACAGTCTTTGTTAAAGAACCAAATCATAAGAAAATTATAAATTTTGAAGAAAATTTTGTGAATATAATTAAAAATAATAATAATATTTTAACCTTAATGAAAAACACAAGCGACTTATGGTTCGCAATTTTAAAAAATAATTATCTTTTAATAGCAAATTATTTAATTGAAAATGGTTTCAAAATTAAATTATCTAAAATTGATTCATTATTAAATATTAAAAAGAATATTATGAAAGATGATGTTGAAAATATTAAAAAATTATTCGAATTAAAAATAATAAAACCAATTGATATCAGTGAAAATTCACTTTATTTAGATATGGCTGTTATTAATGGTGCAAATAAAATAGTAGATTATTTTTATAATACATTGAAAATGAAATGTTCAAAAAATATTATAACCATGCGATATTATTTCGGTAATCATGATTTTGATAATTGTATTAAAAATCTCATCAAAATAAATTATCCATTTTATGATGTAATTTTTAAATTAGCATGCTATTCAGGAAATTTAGAAGCTGTCAAATTATTACATACTAAAGTTACTGTCACAAGTAAGCATATTGAATTAGCATTAGTGAATTATCAAACAAAAATTGTTGATTTTTTAATTGAAAATAAATGTACATATACTAAAAGAAATATGATTGATAGACTTTTAGATTTATGTGTATATTATCGCAAAACAAAGCAAGTAATGAAAATTATTAAATATGCTAATGACAAATTAGAAGGAACAGCCACTTCTCGCTGCATACGTGTTATAATTAATAATTATGATAAAAAAGTATTAGAGTATTTAAATAATAATTTCAATATGACCATAAATCAAAATATAAGCATTTATAATTTAATGCACATTCGTTATGGGATAAGAGGAAGAAGATATTTAAGAAGACATCCCAGAAATATAATTCATAATACAAAAAATTTTAATACAATTCAATATCTACACGAAAATATGAAAATGAAAATTTATAATCATAAGGATGAGGCTGATAGAATCATTAAACAATTGTTATTAGATGATAATTTTATTTTATTAAGATATATTGGAGACAAGATTAATTATAAATTTAAAACAACTGATCTTAAGTATGCAATGGACAATTTTTGTCAAATTGATATAATTCAATATTTGGAATCTAAAGGGTTACATCCAACAGAAATAATGTTTTCAAATGCACTTTTTGATGGGTCATTACATATTGTTAAATATTTCCATGAAAAATATAAATATACTATTGACCTGAAACAATTACATATATATTTATGCCATGATGATCCAAGAACAAAAATTTTATGGTATATTATAAATGTATTGGGAATTAAACCAACTCCATATTCTATTGACATACTTTTAAGAAAGGCACGATGTTATTGTACATTATATGGATTATTAGAAATATTATTAAAAAATGTTAATGGTATTACTGAATATGCAAAAAATAAAATGTCCGAAATTGATGCACATAGAGATCATGCATGGTCATCTAAAATATTAAATAAAGTTAAAACTATTCAATATGAACCTCATAATGATGAAATATTAAATGACAATGATGTTGCAGATGTACTTTTGAATCATGCTATGGATTGGGAAGATTTTGTAATAGGTGAAGTTCATCAGGAACATAATAATAATGTTGAAAGAAGGGAAATTGATTTAGAGGATATAATAGTGGAAAATGATGAAGATGATGATGAAAATGAAACTGAAGTAATAGAAAATGAAGAGGATATTAATAGTGAAATAGAAAATGAAGAATTAAATGATGATCATAAAATAAAAAAATAAGGAAAAAATAAGGAAATAAAGAATAAAGAAATAAAAACATATACATATATTATTATGTCGGATAATAAACAAATTAAAAATATGACATTGACGGAATTACGAAATGAATTATTAAATTGTGATAATAACCCAGTAAAATCTTTAATAATTCAAAAAATAATTAAATTAAGGCAATTAGATAAAAAATATAATATGATAAATAATAAAAAAATTGAATTGGAATTGGAACAAACTTTAAATAATATTATTGAAGATAAAGATAAACAGCAATCTAAAAATGCAATTAATATTGATGTACAAAGTTTTTATGATGTGAATGAGGAGAAGGTTAATACCATGAAAGAAAAAAATAAGATAGATACACCAATTGTAGACAATAAACTTAATAAAGATCAAATGAACAATACTTTGATGGCCAGAATGAATAGTGATATAGATATTAGAAAAATACATAAAAAATGAATTACAGTATCTCCACCTTCTTGAAATATTCTGGTGGAATAATTCCATTTATTCCATCTGTTAAAATAACATTATTGTCTGAAAAATAAAATATTATTCCTGCCTCCATTGCTTTTTCAACATCAATATGAATGCGGACAGGTGAATGATTTCGCATTCCGGATATAACTTTTTCTTCACCTGGCGAACCAATCGCTAAATGAATAAATTGACGTTCCATTTTTGATAATCCTAATTTCTCAATTAATTTCCAACTGGCCTTAGTTGTTCCATGCACACAAACAGGGATTTCAGATGCATCATTAATCCGTGTGAAAATTTCTTCTGGTTTAATACATGCAGCAACTTTACCGCTATGACCTTGATTTGCTCTGATCATATCATCTTTAATAGTAAATCTCTGTTTATCATTATTTTTAACAATGCTCTCTAATTCTGCTTTATTAATACCACTCATATCCCTCATAGCTAAAATATCATCAATAGATGTAAAACCGGCTGAGTCAAATTTTAATCCCATATCAACACCATTATGTCGTAAAACATAAGTTAAAAATTTACTTGCA
>Ga0206911_1172_pt1 | contig 13513 bp, 13 predicted proteins | sample Alteio_BWOrgHeat_74_FD_152956 | JGI IMG/M metagenome (GOLD analysis project Ga0206911, IMG submission 152956) | Enriched cells from forest soil in Barre Woods Harvard Forest LTER site, Petersham, Massachusetts, United States -... | ecosystem: Environmental > Terrestrial > Soil > Temperate forest >...
AGTATTATGGTACCCAGGGGCAGGTAGGGGCAGGTTTCAAATGGAAAGGCAATAACCAAGTAGGCGAAGGGGATATGCATACGCTGGACATGACCGATGGTGACAGCCTGACCTCGCAGCTCAGCTTCGTCAAGCCATGGCATAGCGAGGCGATGGCAGGTTTTAAACTCGTGGATGATGCGAACGGCTCTACCAAGGTTACCTGGAGCTTTAGCCAGGTGTATTCATTCAGCCAACGTCCCCTGATCCTGATCCTCAATGTACCTAAAATGCTGGGCTCGGACTATGAGCATGGCCTCGCCAATCTGAAAGAATTTTCTGAAAAACAAGCAACCAAAACACCCGCTATGGAAGTCAAAGAAGTAACATGGGAAGCCCACACCTATCTCGCAGATCGCGCTATCACAGCCATGAAGGACCTCGGCGCAGCCTTTCAGGATAAAATGCCTAAAGCCTTTACCTATGCGATGAAAAATAAACTTGAACCTCAGGAGCCGGCGGCGGCGGGCCTGTATTACAGCTGGGACACAGCCACGGGCAAAACCGATGCCGCCATAGCGGTCCGGCTGAAAAAAGCTGGAAAGGTATCAGGCAGCTACTCCATCATCACCATAGGGGGATCTAAGGCGCTCCTCGTGGACTACTATGGGCCATATGAAAAGATGAAAGCTCCTCACGATGCTATACACAAATATGCTGCGGACAAAGGGCTGAAGCTGAAATCTCCCGCCATAGAGGAGTATGTCGGTGACCCGGGCGCTGAGAAAGACCCGAATAAGGTGCTGACGAAGGTTTATTATCTAGTGGAGGATTAAGGGGTATGTAAAGCTGGAAAATACTTATCTTCGGTATATAAAATAAAGAGTATTCCTAATGGATCTACTTATCAAATCTAATGACACGATCCGCGAGATTGTAGCGGTCGCAGAGCGGTTGGATGCCAAAACCCAACAGGTGCTCCTTGCGAACATACGTCTGTTTGAACTGAAGGCCAAAGCACAACTGGTCAATGCCAGCATAGGCAAAGGCAAGAAGCCGTCTCTGACCGAAATATCATCTATCGTAAGAAAAGTGAGGAAGGAAAATGTCCGCAGAAAAGCTTGACAGGATCGTCCTTGACACAAACGTTATTGTTTCCTTCATTATTAATCAGGATGCTGACCAGCTTGCGGATTGGGTAGCTGAATATGGAATTACCTTTTATGTGTGTCCGGAACTACTGAATGAACTCAAAACTACGTTTGCAAAACCGACGATAAAGAAGTTTTTGAATGAGCCAATTCCCTTCTACATTGATTTTATCGAATCTCTATGTGAAGTGGTCAGCATCAGCAAACGTTTTGATCGTGCTTCCGACCCGGATGATAATTTCCTATTTGACCTGGCATATACGGTAAAGGCATATTATCTGGTAACAGGGGAACGTAGCTTACTAAATATGAAACAGGTAAACCGAATCCAAATTATTTCGCTTGCTGAGTTTAAAAGGCTAGTGAGGAATGCTGTATAATCTGCCGCAGACTGGAAGGCTGATGATAGCTTACCCTCGCCGGAGGCGTGCGATGGCGGGAGTAACAGCAGCTCATCAGGCATAGTGGAGACACCGCCGAGGGGCAGGCCCAAAGGGTAATAAAATCAGGTAAAAGCGGGGTCGCCGACATTATCCCTGAAATGGGCTAAAATTTCCTCATTAAATATTCATATTTAATTACTTTTGGTGCGCTTTATAAAAACAACAGAATCCTTATGGCCAATAATGCTACCCTCAGCTACGGAGACAAATCGATAGACCTTCCTGTCATAACAGGGACGGAAAATGAAAGTGCAGTGGATATATCGAAGCTGCGCGGGCAGACGGGCCTCGTGACCTACGACGAGGGATATAAGAACACAGGAGCATGCCAGTCGGCGATCACCTTCCTGGATGGGGAGAAAGGCATACTGCGCTACCGTGGCTACAGCATCGAGGACTTAGCGTCCAAGGCGAGTTTCACAGAGGTGATGTACCTGCTGCTCTATGGGGAGCTGCCTACTGCTGACCAGAAGGCTAAGTTCGAGCATGAGCTGACCGTACATACGCTGGTACACGAGAACCTCATGAAAATATTTGAGGTGTTTCCTTCGCGCTCGCATCCTATGGGCCAGCTGATGACGGCGCTATCTGCATTGTCGTCATTCTACCCTGAGTCACTCAACCCGAACAACAAGCCGGAAGAGACCAATATGACCATCATCCGCCTGCTGGCCAAAATGCCTACCATCTGCGCGATGATCAATAAAAAAGGTAAGGGCCATCCGATACTCTACCCGCAGAATAAATATGACTACGTCACTAACTTCCTGTACATGACCTTCGGCAATGTGACGGAGGAGTTTCAGGCGGACCCTGTAGTAGTGGACGCGATGAATAAGCTGCTCATACTCCATGCTGACCACGAGCAGAACTGCTCTGCCTCTACTGTGCGTATGGTGGGCTCGTCTCACGCCAATCTCTATGCATCTGTCAGCGCGGGCGCTGCTGCTCTCTGGGGTCCCCGCCATGGTGGCGCCAACCAGGAGGTGCTGGAAATGCTGGAAGACATACATACTAATTTCAACGGTGATGTGAAACGCGTAGTCGCCGATGCTAAGGATAAAAAACGCCTGCTATATGGTTTCGGCCACCGTGTATACAAAAACTTCGACCCGCGTGCAAAGATCATCAAGGTAGCCTGTGACAATATACTGGAGAAGCTGAAAATACACGATCCGCTACTTGACATCGCTAAAGAACTGGAGCAGGTAGCTCTCAGCGATCCGTACTTCATAGAGCGCAAGCTGTATCCTAATGTGGACTTCTACTCAGGTATCATATATAAGGCATTGGGGTTCCCTACGCCGATGTTCACAGTGCTGTTTGCTCTGGGCCGTATGCCGGGATGGATATCACAATGGAAAGAAATGCGCGAACGCAAAGAAGATATCGGACGTCCCCGCCAGATATACACTGGTCAGGTCCTGAGGCCATTCGTAGGGATCGGGGAAAGGAAATAAACAGGCCCCCAAACCCCCAAAGGGGGCTTAACAGCCAATACCAATGCTTTTGTATTAGCCCTCCCTTTTGGGGAGGGTTGGGTGGGGCTTAATTCTGCGCTTTTGGCAGAGGGGTTTTTTCTACGCGCAGGCCTATACTTTTGATCTTTTCCAGCGGGTTCACACGCATATCCTGACGGATAGTAAAGGTGTATTTTCCTTTCTGCGGAAACTTAGCGTTCTCCTGTATCATAACGGGTAGATCGCAATTATCTCCAAGGCAGGAGCCGAACCACTTGCCATCGTTCTCGCAGAGGGGCAGATTGACACGTTTCTCCATCTTCTTGCCATCAGGGAGCTGAGTGCCGACCTGCACATACATATTCCTCCACTCAAACTGGAATGAATGACGGACATTGATATAAATATTATAACGGGTAGTAGTGTCTGTGACATCCACTGTGAAGCTCTTCACATCAGCATATGCCCACTTCTCACCTGCCACAGGAGTGTTGGTTTCATAGAGCCTGTTGGGATCACAGGCTGTGACGCAGAGGAGTACGACTATTGATAATATAAAAAGTGGGATATGGTTTTTCATTGCCCGTTTATCATTGGGATTTGATTATTGGTTATCCGGTGTTTGAGGTCCTTTGTTCTCGGGTTTGTCACCTTGCGGTTTGTCGCGGTCGCCTTGAGGCCTGTTCCTGTTACCACCCTGATTATTGCGGTTACCTCCCTGCTGATTATTCCTGTTGCCTCCTTGCGGGTTATTGCGATTGCCTCCTTGTTGATTGGTCCTGTCGCCTTGTGGTTTGCGGTCTCCCTGAGGTTTGTTTCTATTGTCCTGAGCAGGCCGGTTTTCGTTGCTTCTGTTTTCCTGACGTCCGCCGCGATTGTCACGGTTGCCGCTAGATTGACCTTTGCTCCTGCTCTTATTTCTGTTCCTGCGTTCTTTCTCCATCAGGCTGGTGAGGCTCACCTGCCCTACCAGGTCATCATGTTTCGACTCATCTACTATCGTTTCTTCTACGACATTATAGTTGCTGAGGCTGGCAGGTTTCTTACCGGATTTATTCATCCAGATCAGTTCGGCCACCGTCTCTACATCGAGTTTGAAAGGACTGCCATGCGTCCCTTCGTATTCAAACCACATTTGCTTTTTCAGTATTTCAGTTTTGCGCAGCACAGCAACGCCCTCTTCCGTCTCTATTTTCTCGACATTCTTCGGGAACTTCTTCAGCGCATCATTGTATGTATCCAGTTCATAGTTGAGGCAACATTTGAGCCTGCCGCACTGACCGCTCATTTTCTCAGTATTGATAGCGAGATTCTGGTAGCGAACCGCCTGCGTGGTCACTGACTTAAAGTCCTGTAGCCATGTTGAGCAGCATAGCTCTCTACCACAGGTACCCATGCCTCCGATACGGGCCGCCTCCTGACGTGCACCTATCTGGCGCATCTCTATCTTGACCTTAAAGTCACGGGCAAAGACCTTCACGAGTTCCCTGAAATCCACTCTATCATCGGCAGTATAGTATATCGTCAGTTTCTTCCCATCACCCTGATACTCCACATCACCTATCTTCATCTGGAGGTTTTGCGACTTGGATATGGCACGGGCACGAACCATAGTTTCATTCTCTTTATTACGTCCATCAAGGAAAGTATTGATGTCCGCTTCTGTAGCCATACGCATGATATTACGAATGGTGTCATCGCGTTCGGTGACCTTGTGTTTCTTCATTTGGACCTTGACGAGTTCGCCCTGTATGCTTACCTCGCCTATATCGAAGCCCTGAGCAGCTTCCACCACGACCAGTTGGCCCTTATGCAGGTCAAAATGTTCGGGATTGCGATAGAAACCCTTCCTGGAACCCTTTTTAAAAGCTATTTCGACGATGTTAAAGTTCTCATTGAATGACAGCGGCATATCAGCCAGCCAGTCCGAGACATTGTTTTTATTGCAGCTACCTGTCGAGCATCCGCCCTTGCTGCCGCAGCCTGCCGGTTCTTCACCCTCTTTGGCAGTGCCACATGATCCTGATCCACAACCCATTTATATTCAGTTAATATATTATTAATAATTGCCCCAAAATGGGGATGACCTACGTCAAAAAGCGAATATAATGCAAAATGTGGATAAAGCGGATGAATTGGTTTGGCGGGGGGCGCTAACCGATCGAAAATGGTTTGGCGGGGACGCCAACCATAGGTGAAAAATAAACCTCCAGATTTAACGTTTACCCCATTTATGTTTAACAAATGGGTTTTGATTTAATAGCTTAATTTTGCATTCCTTTTTTAAGTTTTGAAAAGATATATTATTTCTTTCTTTTTGGTCACATGTGGCCTCTCCGCCATAGCATCGCATATAGTAGGCGCTGAGCTATTCTATGACTATCTGGGTGGCAATAACTATAAGTTTACATTGAGGCTATATAGAAACTGTTCATCCGGATGTGATAGCTGTGCACTGTATGGCGACCCTGAATATTTACAGATATTTGATGCATCGGGCAACTATATTGATTCGATAATCATGCCCGAACCGGCTATGGATGATACTATCCAGCCTGATATTACTAATCCATGCCTTGATCCCATTAGCGGTATATGTATAGAGCAGAAATTTTATACTGGAACATATAATCTGCCCCCTATCCCCGGGGGATATACGGTGGTCTATCAGCGATGCTGTAGAAATTCGGCTATCCAGAGCATACCTGCCAGTACAGGCGCCACCTATGTGTGCCAAATAGCCGATGACAGGTTCCCTGTCAATAGCAGCCCCAGATTTTCTCAACGGCCACCTATGTTCATCTGTGCTAACTCATACCTCCAGTTTGATAACTCTGCCAGGGATCCTGATGGTGATTCATTATCATACTCTCTGGTCAATGCATTGGATGGCGCCAATGGCACTTGCCCTAATCCCAGTCCGGGAGGAGGAGGCGTAGGAGGATGTAATACATGGGCATCTGCACCACCATATATTCCTGTGGCATATCTGGCTCCATATAGTGCTACTAATCCCACCAATAGCCCTTCCAACTCAGGAAATTTCCAGATAGACCCGGTCACCGGACTGCTCACAGGTATCCCAAACCAATCGGGAATATTCGTGGTAGCAGTGGCTGTATCTGAATTTCGCCACGGTGTCTATATAGACCAGACCATCAGGGACTATCAGTTTAATATCGTGGCATGCAATATCCCGACCGTCAATCTAATCTATGTACCTGGGACATATAACCCTGCCCTAAATTATGGTGTTTACCAGCTCGACTGTAATGACAGGACCGTGGATTTCAATCAGGTAAATTTTTTCAACCCGCCTCCTACTACTAATCCTTTATCATATTCATGGAATTTCGGTGTGCCGGGGTCTACTACCGATACATCGAGTCAGGAGTACCCGACATTCACCTATCCTGATACGGGTACTTATTTCGTGACGGTAGTGGTCCAGAAAACCCAAAACGGACAGGGCTGCTATGATACAGCCCATGCGTTGGTCGTCATATATCCTATACTCAGGGCCGACTTTACATATACAAATGCTTGCCAGGATTCGGTCATTAAATTTACAGATCAGTCTATATCCAGCACTGCCCCGCTCAACTCCTGGAACTGGGACTTCGGTGACGGGCAAACAAGCCTGCTCAGAAACCCCAGTCATAAATACGCTAATCCGGGCACCTATACAGTAGTCCTCACAGTAAGCAATATCAAAGGCTGTACAGCGATAAAAAGCCAGAACACGATAGTCGTATACCCAAAACCAGTGGCCAGTTTCACGGCATCTCCTGTCTGTGTCTTCGCCCCTGACATTTTTTTGTATACCGGCACAGGCGCAGTGACGAATTATTACTGGACCTTCGGCAATGGAGCATCCAGTACACAACAGAGCCCATCTACAGTGTATACTACACCAGGTACAAAAACCGTCACGCTGATCACAGTGACCCAATATGGATGCAGGGATACAGTCACTCAGTCGGTGACATTAAATCCACTGCCTGCAATGACCATATCTCCCGATGTAATCATATGCCCTTTTACCAGCACCCAGCTGACAGCCACAGGAGGAGTAAGCTACTCATGGTCTCCGGGTACCACGCTTAGTGATTCTGCGATCAGTAATCCTGTGGCCAGTCCGATGACATCCACTGTCTATCACGTCACTGTGACCAACTCATTCGGATGTACAAATATAGACTCTGTGAAAGTGAAGTTGCTTCCGGTACCGCGGATCAATGCAGGACCTGATACCTCTGTATGCCTGGCGGGCGCTAACTTTCACACCAGTGTGCAACTCACGGCTACCGGTGGCGTCTCATATGTATGGACGCCCACGGCCGGCTTGTCAAATCCCAATATCGCAAACCCTGTCGCTACTCCCCCGCCGGGCAATCAGACCTATGCCGTGACAGGTACTGATACAAACGGCTGTAGTAAAACTGATTCTCTGACCATATTTGACCTCGATCCGGCGCTCAACCTGATAGTCGATACCTCAAAGGCTATATGCAAGTTTGATACTACCACACTGAATGTATTGAAGCAAGGGAATTCGTATTACAACTGGACACCTAATATAGGAATCAGTAATCCTAATTCTAATTCTCCCTTCTTCTTCCCTCTGTCGACCACCACTTATATTTTTACGGTACAGAACTATTGCTATACCAAGAGTGATACAGCCACTATCGTCATACACCCGCTGCCACCAGTGGCTACCGAGGGTATAGACTCCGTCTGTATAGGTGGCAATGATACCCTGCATGCTACTGGTGCAGCTACCTATGTGTGGCAGCCTGACCCTACACTCATCGGTGTGACTACCGCAGACCCTATCGTCACACCTACTGTCAGGGATATCTACTATGTCACAGGTACAGATACTTTCGGTTGCAAAAAGAAGGACTCTGTTTTAGTTTATGTTTTCTATCCACCTCCTGTCGCTATAGGGCCGGATACAGCCTATATCTGCCTGGGTAAATCCGTCCAGCTATCGGCCGCAGGAGGCGTGGACTACCAGTGGAGAGCCGATAGCACATTATCGCCACTCAATGTCGCAAATCCTATCGCTACGCCCAAGGATACCACGTGGTACTATGTCACGATCTATAATATCCATCAGTGCCATTCAGATGATTCTATACAGATAAATGTGCAGCTGCCTGTCAAGGCCGTAGCCCAGTCGTCTTACGATATGTGTATACATGGTTTTGCCAATCTCAATTCATCGGGAGGGTTCTACTATTTATGGACCCCATCAACAGGGCTTTCCTCCACTACAGTGCCTGATCCGATCGCCAGGCCGGACTCATCTGTAGTTTATACTATCAAGGTTTCCAATGACTGTTTCTCCTCTACTGCCACTGTAGATGTCAATGTGCATCCGCTCCCGATAGTCAATGCAGGCACAGACACCACTATTTTCAGAAATACCGCCGCCACGCTCAGCGGCACTACTAACGGCAACACATACTACTGGTACCCGGATGATAATGTAGAAGACCCACATTCTCTCACTAGTCCTGCTACCCCGCTCTATACTGTTACATATTATTTATACGCCGGGACGGCATTCGGCTGCTACAATCTCGACTCTGTAGTGATCACTGTAGACCCATATATACTACTGCTGGTCCCCACCGCTTTCTCGCCTAATGATGATGGCGTGAATGATGTTTTCCGTATCGTGCAGTATTTGAATATTGACAAACTCGAGGAGTTCGCTGTATATGACCGCTGGGGTCAGAAAGTTTTCAGTACAGACATCATCACCGATGGATGGAATGGTACATACAAAGGACACATTCAGGATATGGGTGTATATGTATGGTATGTGAAAGCTCTTACCTTTGATGGGCAGGAGATATTTAAGAAAGGTAATGTAACGCTGGTCAGGTAGACGTGAGATGAATACTTCTCCGATGGTGTGTGTCCTCACACACCATAAACGAAACATTCTTATTTCCGTGTGTGAGGACACACACCGAGGTTAGGGATAGGAGATTTAGACATGAGATACGAGATGAATAGTGGTGTGGCTTCATTGTGCGGATATACCTTATAATTTGGAAATATCGTATCTTAGCTAAAATTTTTGTTATGGAATTGACATACAGGCTAAATGCCAATGAATTGAATGATGAATTTATTAATACCATCAAGAAGCTTTATAAAGGAAAAGAACTCGAAGTAACCGTGCAGGTAAAGGAAGATGAGACTGAATACCTGCTCAAAAACAAAGCAAACCGTTCGCAACTCCTAAGTGCCGTCAAAGATGTAAAAAACAGGAAGAATCTGCGCACACTGGATGTCGAGAAACTGAAAGCGCTGCTTAAATGAGAGTCGTCACTATCCATCCCCGCGCCCTTGAGCATCTAGGTCATTGGGCTGACAATGACCTGAAGATTTTAAAACGTATTGTAGAGCTTCTTGAAGATATTCAAAGATCCCCATTCACAGGATCGGTAAACCGAGCCATTAAAAAACGAGTTGAAAGGCTACTGGAGCAGGAGAATAAATGATGAACACCGTCTAATATATAAGGTGACAAATGATGAAATCATCATAATTCAGTGCAGATACCATTATTTATAATAAAGTTGAAGAGTAACAATATCCCCTGCAAGAAAAACTTCATTGCAAACGAGGTCGAGTAGGGGGAGGTTTCGCCAAACAATTTCTAACATCTCATGCCTCAATACAAAGTTATCGGTTTGATGTCCGGCAGTTCACTCGATGGGCTGGACATAGCTTATTGCCATTTTGAAAAAGAAAGCGACAACTGGAAATTTTCTATCATTCATGCGGACTGCATGCCCTATCAGAAAGATTGGACTGATAAATTGCGTACGGCCCGCGAACTGGATGGCAGGTCACTCTGGCAGCTGCACACAGACTATGGGCACCTTTTGTCTGGCTTAGTAAACAACTTCATTGCGAAATATAAATTGGCAGGCAGCATAGACCTCATTGCTTCTCACGGGCATACTATTTTTCATTTTCCTGATCTGCATTTCACTACCCAGATAGGCGATGGAGCAGCACTGGCAGTGGGGACAGGTGTACAGGTGGCTTGTGATTTTCGCTCATCAGACATCGCCCTTGGCGGACAGGGTACTCCCATTGTACCTATTGGAGATCTCTTGCTGTTTAAAGAATATAACTACCTGCTCAATCTAGGGGGCATCGCCAATCTGACTGTCAAAACAGGAGATAAAATAATAGCCTTCGACATATGCGCTGCGAATCAGGTCCTTAATCACTATGCAGCACTAAGAGGTCAGGAATATGATAAAGACGGAACCCTGGCCAAAAATGGTCGGGTATGCCAGCCCCTGTTAGATGCTCTGAACGCACTGGAGTATTACCAAAGACCTTTTCCTAAGTCTCTCGACAATGGATATAGCAGTGCGGTCATCGTTCCATTGTTGGACAGCTTTGATATTCCCCTCGAAGATAAACTGCATACCTACTGTGAGCACACAGCTCATCAAATAAATCTGCATATAGAAAAAGTCAATGCCCCTAAAGAAGGTAAACTCTTCATCACCGGTGGAGGCGCATTCAATTCATATCTCACAGGTAGAATAGCAGCACACAGTTCTCTACTGATAGAAATCCCTTCAGATGAGGTAGTCAAATATAAAGAGGCCTTGGTCATGGCATATATCGGTTTGCTCAGATGGCTGAATGAACCAAATGTATTGAGCTCGGTGACAGGTGCCTCACGGGATTCTATAGGTGGAGCGCTTTATCATCCATAGAGGATTTTTCACAAAATCATTTTTGAATATTCGATATTCGCATTTATGGTCTTAGTCACAGGCGCAAATGGTATGTTAGGTTCCTATCTGGTCAGGCAGCTGATCGACAGGGGAGAAAGTGTGCGCGGCCTGAAAAGGGCCAAGAGCGATCTGGCACTCCTCGGCGACTATGCCAGACGCATGGAATGGTCCGAGGGAGATGTGACTGATATATTCTCCCTGGAGGAGGCGATGAAAGGGGTAGACAAAGTATACCACCTGGCGGCGCTGATCTCCATGCAGCCCCGGGATGCCGGCAAAATGCTCAATATAAATGCTGAAGGCACAGCCAATGTCGTCAATGCAGCACTCGGCAGCGGTATCAGTAAGCTACTTTATGCGAGCAGTGTAGCTGCCTTTGGCAGGCCTGAGCCAATGGGCCGGATGATAGATGAACAGCTCGATGTCAAAGATTCAAAAGATAATTTCGCGTATTTCAAAAGCAAACTATATGCTGAACGTGAAATCTGGCGTGGCATAGCAGAAGGGCTCAATGCCGTCATCATCAATCCATCTACCATACTCGGCGGCGGTTTCTGGACCATGCCACCCAATGCACTCTTTGAGCAAGTACATAAGGGAATCCCTTTTTATACCGGCGGCTCCAATGGTTTCGTGGATGTGCGGGATGTAGTATCTATCGCGATACAGCTGATGGATTCGAATATCTCTGCCGAAAAATTTATCGTGTCAGCGGAAAATGCTTCATGGAATGAGGTCATGTGGATGATAGCAGATGCGATGAAGGTCAAGCGCCCTTTTATCAAAGTAAGCAAACCCATGGCCTCCCTCGCCTGGCGCATGGATGCAGTGAAGTCAATGTTCTCCACTACAGCCCCCATAGTCACCCGAGATAGTATAAACCTAGCATTGAATGATTTCCAGTATAGCAATGACAAAGTATGCAAAGCCTTGAATTTCACCTTTCGTCCGCTGAATGAGACCCTAAATGAAACTACTGCTATATATTTGAGATCTGTTCAGAATAAAAGCTTGTATGGGTTATTGAATTGACTTCATAATGTATTAAATTACCTAAAAAACCCAAAAGGAACCTTTAATACTTTGCCAGTGGCCTAGCTTATCTATATTTGTTCCTTGAAAGACTCCTCTTATAACCTATGATACAATATAAAATGACCATAAACGCCATTAAATAAATATGATAAGGTATCTCTCTCTTGTTTTGATCGCTTGCTTTGCATTGGTTCTCGGTGGACAACCTTCAGGGGTTGCTCCCGTGCAGACCGGAGACCTCAGGGTCATCGTCAAGAACTTCAAAAGTGATGAGGGCAAGTGTAATGTCATCATGTATAAGGATGCGTATACCTTCCCGGATAAGCCCGACAGATGCTTCCGGACCATCTGGACCACTATCAAAAATGGCTTAGTGGATGTGACATTTAAGGACATTCCTTATGGTGAATATGCCTTTGCTTCTTATCATGACATCAATGACAATCACAGGCTTGATCAGAATTTCATCGGTATACCTACTGAAGGTATAGCCATATCAAACGATGCCAAAGGTTTTATCATGCCTCGTTTTAAAGATGCCAAGGTCTTACTTAATGCTCCTACCAAGACCATCGTGATGAGTATTTCATATTAGGCCCTCAACTCTGAAATACATTACTGTCCTATAGACATCTTTTGAGATGCCCTGAAGCAAAGCCAATTTGTTTATTACGAATCCCTTTCCTAGATTTACGAGTACTGTATGAATAATGTCTTTTTATAAAACAAAGAAATAGTGCAGGTTAATACCTTAGGTATAAAACCAAAACCATGAGAAAAGCGCTCCTGTCGATTTGTCTTCTTATTGCTTCTGTAGTAGTTTTCGGGCAGGGGAAAACGGTTGTTTATTTCGATGCCTCGTCCGGTGTATTGGATGCCTATTCCAAAAAGGCACTTGACACTCTGGTGCCGGTACTGAAGAAAGAGGGTAGATACAAACTCCACATCAATGGGTACTGCGACTGCAACGGGACCCATCCCTCAGACACAGCCCTGGCCAACGACAGGGCAAATAGTGTCGCCAACTACCTGAAAGAGAAAGGTATACCTGAAGATAAAATGACCATCACCGGCCATGCTGAATTGACACCTGCCTCCGAAGACAGTGACCCGATAGGCAAATCTAAAAACCGTAGAACAGAGATACTGATCACCTTCCTGAATCCGCGTCCCGTAAAACATATTGACACCCCCGTTGTAAAAAAACATATCGATACTGCCTCAGTAAAACCAGTTAACCCTCCGGTTATCAAAGTCGTAAAGACCCCTACCCCACTCCCTGATCCGGCTTCCTCACTGGAGGGAATGAAAGTGGGACAAAAACTTTCCATTAAGAAAATCAATTTTGTGAATGGCCGGGCCACCGTTTTGCCGGAGAGTATGCCTGCACTGGAGCAACTTCTGAAATATATGCAGGATAACCCAACACTGGAGATCAAACTAAGCGGGTATGTCTGCTGTACCCCCGATATGGCCATGTCAGTGGCCCGTGCCAAGGCTGTATACGACTATCTGGTGAAGAACAATATCAGCTTTACCCGCATCAGCTATGAAGGTTTTAGTAATAAGGTGCCGATATTGCCCAATGACAATGATGATTCTATCGCAGCCAAAATAAACCGTCGTGTAGAGGTGACTATCATGAAGAAGTAAAGGGC
>Ga0206911_1176_pt1 | contig 13462 bp, 16 predicted proteins | sample Alteio_BWOrgHeat_74_FD_152956 | JGI IMG/M metagenome (GOLD analysis project Ga0206911, IMG submission 152956) | Enriched cells from forest soil in Barre Woods Harvard Forest LTER site, Petersham, Massachusetts, United States -... | ecosystem: Environmental > Terrestrial > Soil > Temperate forest >...
CGTCTGGGGCCCTACGTCCGAAAGGGTTCTTACGGCGGCCCGGGCGGACCGACAGAGCCACCTCCGGAAGTGAAGGAGCCGCCCCCTGTCATGAAGACTGTCGAGGAGGCATTGCGCGAGAAGCACCCCACCAAGGGCCGCGGAGACGAGGTGCGGACCTGGAACCGCCAGCCCGCTGCCGAGCTGGACATCGGCAAAGCCATGATGCAAAACGCCGACTCCGCGGAGCGCCAATGATCGATGCCAATCAAGAGGCGGCTGAAATGCCCGATGAAAAGGACAACCAGCACGCCGCGCCAGTAATGGAAATTCTGTACCACGGCCGCGGCGGCCGAACGCATGTGACAGCAACGTTCCCGCTCGACCAGCTCGAATCCGTAGTTGAACGGGTCAAGGCACAACGCCAATGCTGGGCGCAGGCAGCCGAGCGCTTGGCGATCGACTCCGCCGATGACACTCGAGTTGTTCGCATGGGCGAGGAAATTACGCGCGGCGAGACGCCGCAGACACGCTACGAAGACACACGCCCTGGCAGCAGAGCCGGGACGCCGTGTGGCAAACCGTTACGTCAGATTGACGTCTCGACTTGATTAACCACTCAAAGGAAAACGTTCATGTTTCAAGTTGATCAACCAACCGCAGCGACTTCGCTTCCGACTCCGGCAGCGGCAGGCGCGCAAGGATATTTCACGGGCGGTAGTCCCGGGTCAGGCGTACCCGCCACGATTCTTGATGCCGACTTCATGAATATGGTGATGCTTGAGCTCACCAACGTCGTTACGGCCGCTGGATTGACGCCCAGCAAGACCACATACACCCAAGTCCTGACCGCAATTCTCGCAATGACGCAGAGTGCGCCGCGCGTGCAAGGTCTTCGTGGGAATAACAACGCGACCACGCCGAACACGCAGGTCGACTTCAGCGCGGATAGCGTCACGCTGCGCAATCCAACTACCGGTGTGACGAATGTCGTCATGAATGCCGGGGTCGTCACCAACAACATCCTTGCCGCGAATACCGCGACGAACGGGCGCGACCAGTCGGCAGCGTTCACTGCTTCGTCATGGGTGCACTTCTATTTCGTGTGGAATGGCACCGCGCTGGTCACGCGATCGAGCGCGATCGCGCCATCTGCCGGCGGCCCAAATCTGCAGACCGGAGAGGTCTCGTGGGCGTACATCGGTCCGATGCGGCTGAGTGGCTCGTCTGCGCTCGTTCCGGGTCACTTCGTCGGCGCATGGTTCAATTATTTGGTAGGCCAAGCGGCGGTTTCTGGAGGCACCGCTACTGCAATCACTTCGGTATCACTCGCTTCTGTTCTCCCGCCGAACGGCATGGAGATGAAGCTGTTCGTTCAAAGCTTGCAAATCACCGGCGCTTCTTCGGGGGGTTTTTCGGTCAGTCTGAATTTGCAGATCGAGGCGAGCAACACGATTGCATCGGCAGGCTTGCAGGGAACGCAGCAAGCGACTGCGGTAATCGCGAGCGTCGCGGGTGCGGCTTTCGTCCTTACCCAGATGTCGCAGGGGATCAACTATCAAGTTCTGAACAACGCAGGGACCGCCGGCTCAGTCAACCTGGCAATCACCGGCTACAAAGTAGCTAACGGAGGGGAGTAATGTTGAACGCTTTTATCGATTCAAATGGTGTGCTCATCGCCTACGGCTTCATGGAGTCGAACAACGGCGACACGCTCGTCGAAGTGCCTGAAGACTTCGCGATGACTCCCCGCGCAGCGCAATACTCGAATGGAGGATGGTCTGCCTATACGGCGCCGGTTTCGCCCGCGGCATTGGCTGCCGCTGCGTTCGACGCAGGCCTGATGATCGTGAGCACCGGTACGCCGGCATTGAACGGGACATACGCGATTGACCAGTTGAGCCAGATGGACATCATTGCCATCGAGACCAGTCTGAACGCCGGCAAGGGCTTCCCCGGTGGGTCGGCGTCGTTCAACTATGCGGACACGACAGGCGCGCTCCACTCGTTCACGCAGGCGAACTTCACGGACTTCGCGGCTGCGGTTCGTGACTACGTCTACGCGCTCAAGTCCGTCATCGCAGGTGCATCCATGACGCTTCCGAGCACGACTAGCACAATCGCCTAGTCGGAAGATTAGCCGACCAGGGCAACAGACGAGGCGGCCGATCTCCGCGCTGAGATCTTTCTAGAAAACAAGACTGCGCGACGATCCACAACCTTTTCAAAGATTGCCGCAAGTACCAAAGTCAGTGCGCCGGTCGCGATTGTTGTTAAAACAAAGGGAACTCCGTAGCCAGTATGTTGCTCAATAGCCGAGAAAAGAGTCAAACCAACCGTGAACAAAATGGGGAAATGAATCAAATATAGGCTAAATGATATTTTCCCGAGCCATAGCGGCAATCGGGCGGAAAGGAATGCCCGAGTAGACGCATTCAGCATCACTCCCCCGAGCAACAGGACCGCCGCTATTTCGTTTTGCAGACGCCCACTGGATGCAGCCTGCAATAACGTAAATTTAGTGGCCGTCAGTAAGAGCGCATCGAACCATTGCGGTCCAAGACATGATCCGACAATAACACCGGTGACGATGAGCGCTATGCCGATAAACGCCGCGACCGCGCCGGCTCGCCTGAATATGCTTTCTCGGCATACGTAGGCCGCAAAACCTAGTAGAAAAAGCGTGAAATGGCTCGTCCCAGTCACTAACATCGCGATCACGAATAGCATCCAAAATGCTTTCTTCGGGATGCTGCGGTATATGGTCGCCACGCCCAATGTCATTACGGATCCCCAAAACTCAGCGTGCAGCGTCCATAACGGGGGATTCACGGATATGCCCAAAGATTGTAAGGGAGATATGCGAACCACTGCGCCTACATGCTCGAAGATGGAGCCGCCCTGATAGCCAAGCAGCATCGAGTTCAGAAGGACGTCTTTAGCGAGCGACCCGAGCGTCATTGGGTTGGCATACAGATCGGCTGCCCATTGGGAGTGTGTCAGGCCGAAAGCCCATTCGTTTTCATGCGGAAGACTGTAGACCAGGGCGATCGCTAACAACATCGACACAGCAATCGGTATGAATAGGCGGCTGTAGCGCTTAAGCAACTGACGAGGGGCTCCAAGTCCTGTGTTCATGAATGACGGGGCGAGGACGAATCCACTCATCAGAAAGAAAACAAAAACGGCAGCGTTACCATTGATCAGGAAAAACACAGGGGTCTTACGCAAGACCATTTCAAATGGGAAATGGCTGATAGATCCAACCCGAGCAAATGCAGGCAAGAATGCAGAGCAGTAATGCAATGAAACGACCTGTACTGCGGCTAGACCACGAGCGCCCTCGATGAAGCCGAACGTCTCTCTTTCGGCGGATGTCTCGCTCACAGAAGCCTCGTTACCAAATAATTCGCGAATCTTACAGCATGTTGCGCATTACGCCTTGAAAGGCAGGAATCGAGACCCCCTTTTATTAGTACGTGTAATTGACTGTGATCATATGTGCGGCTTTGATTCCGCTCGGGACATCTACCCCGGTATTCACATATTTGACCGGCGCATAAAGGCAGTTGTACCGGATTGAAAACGCTCCCTTTGAGACGGAATCGACATGACGCACAAGCTCCTCAAATTAAACCGCCTTTGAGGCGGTTTTTTACGCCCAAAGATTTAGCAGCATCACGGCCGCCTACGGGCGGCTTTTTTATTGTCTGGACCGCATGGACGTCCGTCTGTGCCGCCAACGAAATAAGGAAAATTACATGCCTATTGATTTCGTCATCCGCATCGGCGCGGGCGACAAAACTATCCCCGACCTCCCGCGCATCGTGCCGGCACGCTATGAACCTGACCACCTTGGGATTGGAAAAGTGGCTCGGCAGTTCGATGCATACGCTGCGACGCCGCGTATCGCGCGCTCGTTCCAGGCGCGAGATCCGAAGGGCTCAAAATGATCAATAGCAAGTTTGGTCCCAACGAACTGACGCTCGTTGTTTCTACGTGTGTTCGTGGCAGCGTTGGTGTCGGAGGCCTGTCCTATACGACCCGCAACGCTCGGACGATCGACGGATGGACCAGCGTCAGTCTGACGCGCGGCATTGAACGCTGCCCTTCCAGTTTTCATGTCAGCTTCACCGAGCCGCTGCCAAGCGCATCGGAGGTCATCGTGCAGGCAGGAGACGAGGTAGAGGTGTACATCGGCACTGACCTCGTGTTGAGCGGTTTCATCGATAGATACATGCCGAGCATCAGCAAGAGCGAGCACACGGTGCGCGTGGAAGGCCGAAGCAAGTGTCAGGACCTCGTCGATTGCTCAGCGAAGTGGACGGGTCTTCAGTTCGTCAAACAGCCGTTGCTCACGATCGCGCAGCAACTGTGTGCCGTTTATGGAATCAAGGTGGCACTGTCGCCAGGTGCGAATCAAGGCGAACCGATCCCGCAATTGAACATCATGGTCGGCGAGCCAATCTATGAGGTGCTTGAGAGACTCTGCCGGTTTCGCGCATTGCTGCTGTACGACCAGCCGGACGGCAGTCTCCTGCTGTCTGGCGTTGGCACCCAAGAATTTGAAGACGCCACATACGCCATCGGCACCAAGCAAGCGGCGGGTGGTTTCAGCGAAGGTATTAACGTGCAATCGGCAACCGCAATGTTCGGGATGGATATGCGGTTTAGTCAATATGACGCCGTGCGCCAAAGCTTGGACACATGCGAGGACGTTGGCGACGGCGGGAACTTGATTGCGACCGTGTATGACCCGTCTGTGCCGCGATTTAGGTATCGCGCGATCGTAGCCGAGTCAGTCCTCGGCGGCCAGGATGTCGCGGAGCAGCGCGCGAACTGGGAGATGGCTAGTCGCTTAGGACGATCCTTTCAGGTTCGGCTGACAACCGACAACTGGCGCGATGCACTCGGTGTGCTCTGGACACCGAACACACTGGTGAACATCTACCTGCCAAGTTTGAAAATGGAGTCGAAGACTTGGCTGATCTCCGAGGTGACCTATAAGCGTGACCAAAACGGCACGACGGCCGATCTAGTGATCATGCCGCCGGAAGCGTTCTATCAAGAGCCGATCATCCTTAACCCGATCGCCCCTGACGTGACCAACGTAAGCCAATGAGCTATCACCTCTTCCGCGTCGGCAAGGTCTGGCACTACCGCTTCCAGATCGACGGCACGCGTACGCGCCGATCGACGCGGGAGACGTCTTATCAGCGCGCCGATGTGGTTGCTACTCAATCGTTCCGTGATGCACAGCTGTGGTCACGGAAGGGTAAGGTCGTGCCGACCCTGCGTGAGGTCGTGGCTCAATGGCTCGAAGCGAATAGGCCCATCGTCAGCTCGAGCCACGCCGTCAACGTCGAGCGGTTCGGCCGGCTGTATTTTTATGACCTCGGCGAGATCCTGATTGACGAACTGACGACAGAGCTGGTCGAGAAGGCCCGCAATCGGCATCTGCAAGACCACGCGCCATCGACGGCGAACCAATGGCTCCGCATCATCCGACTCCTGTGCAACTGGTCGGTCCGTCGTGAGGTAATCCCGAAAGTGCCGTTCGCCGTCCGCATGCTCAAGCTGCAGAAGAAGCCGAAAGCGATCCTGAATGCCTCCAAGGCGTCGGAGTGGCTTGCGGCGATCGATGAATATGAACGCGGCCGCCGGGGCGTGGCCACGGCGGTCCGCTTGATGATCGGGCTCGGACTGCGCGAGGCTGAAACCATCACTGCCCGTTTCGAGTGGATCGACTGGGAACGGCGGACATATACGCCCGGCATCACCAAAGGCCGTGAAGCTGATCCGCTACCAATGCCGAGCTGGTTGATTGACTTTCTGAGGCCTAATCGCCTCACGCCCGGTTTGATCGTGACCAAGCCCGATGGCAAACCCTTCACACGAGGCTATACACGCCGAGCAATGCTTCATGCCAACCGACAGTGCGGTGTCGGTCATGTGACCGCTCACAGACTCCGAGGCACGTTCGCCACGCTGATGAGCGAGATGGGCGCACCGATCCAGTCAATCCAGCAGGCGATGAGGCACAAGAGTGCTGTGACCACGATGGCTTATCTAGAGGTCAACATGGACTTCATCGAGCGTGCTCAACGGCGAATGGCATCCAAATTTGGATTCGATGTCGCAGACGCGGTCAGTGACAAACCGACAGCCACAAACGACCCGCAAACCCACGCTGAATAAGACCCGTCGAACTATCACGGAGAGTTGCGTTTTCGGCCTCGCGAAATCGGCCATCGGCCACCGCTCGGTGCCATTGCTGCCCTGCCTGCCCTCCGATTCCACCCTCGAAATTCGAGCGGGTCCTAGAAACCGGTTCCCATCCATGCGGAGGTCATAACCCCCAGATTCTCGGCAGCAATGAACTTTCAAAATTTGGGTAACAAGGTAATGAAAACCGCCCATAGGAGAAATCTATGAACCTCGTATCGCAAGCCGAGTTCGCGCGCATGACCGATAAGTCGGCGAAAACAATTTCGAAGTGGAAACAAGCGGGAAGGCTTGTACTGCAAGGCGATCAGGTCGACGTCGAAGCTTCGCGGGCGAAGCTCGACAAGTATCGGAAAGGTGGCGCGCCGACCGTTACCCTAGGCGTTACCTTACCCGTTACCCATGCACAAAAGGGTAACGATCTGGGTAACAAAACGGGTACAAAGCGCCGAACGAAAACGCCCCCAGCGCCGACTCAGGATGACATTCTCGTGCAGCCGGGCGAATCTATCGACGCCGCGGCTGAGCGCTTGGTGAAGGAGATCGATGTCGATATGTCGATGGACGAGGCGCGGCGTCTGAAAGAGGTCTATCTCGTCTTGCTTCACCGGCTCGACTTCGAGCAGAAGTCCGGCGCCCTGATCGACCTGGATACCGCCAGGTCGGTTTTCTTCGAGACGCATCACGCACAGCGTGACACATGGCTCAATTGGCCGTCCAAGGTGGCTCCGCTGATCGCGTCTACCTTGAAAATCGACAACGACACCATCCTGAACATCCTCACCGAGTACGTCCACAAGCAAGTCACCGAGCTCGGCGAGCCACAAGCCGATTTTTCAAGCAAGTCCTGATAGGAGCATTATGAAATCCGCCCAACCACCACTCTACGCGGACCTAACGCCTGACGACGCCCGCTTGTTCGAAAAAGCAAGGGTCGCCTTACAAAGGGGTATCGAGCGGCACCGCGGGGCGCCCTCCACGATCAAAATGAGCCAAGGAGCGGGGCCAGCCGTTCAAGAGAACCAGCTGCTTAGAGCCGCCTGGCTGACCTGGCCTGCGCGCCTTGGACCTGTAATTGCCGCGCAGCTCGGCGCCGAGCCTGACAAGGTGACTTCTATCCTGGAGGCTCATATTCAGCGCGAGATCGCGCAGCTGGGCAGCCCTGACTTCCGATGTTTCGCCGCTACTGCATAGAGTCAAGTGGCGTCCTGGCCGGCGATGGGCTTGAGAAACACCGGCGAGGCCGACGAAGCGTAAGCGGGCAAGCTCCTTTCAAGCAAACCCGCGACGGGCGGTAATCAACCATCGCAATTAAGGATTTATATGACGACCGATGATGTAAATCGACCTGCCCCCGCAACGCCGCAAGGCGCCGGCCGAGTTGTAGGTGATGTGGATGCCGCCGACATTACGCAACAAGCCTGGTGGTTAAATCTTAAGGAGGGGAAGCAGCAATGCTACTGCTGTGGCCACGTGAACCCAAACGCGGCGTACGAATGCGAGAAATGCTATGTGGGGCTGTAGAGCACCGGCAACAGAGTAAAGCCGCCCCAGCCGGCGGTGGGTGAAAACACCGGCAGCGGCCGATGGTCATGGAATCGGGAAGGGGTACCCTGGTGAGCCAGGTCTAACCGAGCCAGGCGGCCGCGGTTCCAACTTGTGATTCTCAGACTGACATGGCCGTCGCAGTGTCTTCAGATCATTTAACGTTGACAGTCTCCAAGATCAGTGATTCGGGCAGCGGCTCTATCCCGAGCTTGCTACTGAAATCATTGATAAAGTCCCTCGTGGAAGATACCGCCCAGGCAGCGCAACCGTGGCCTAGACACCGATCGGGAAAGATCGGTTCGTTCGCCCCGTAGAATGGGCTATCGGAAAATTTATATTTCAACCGAGCTACGAGCCGCGTGATTTGCTCGTTGTAGTCGATTTGCCGCTCGTATTTTATGGTTTGCGGCTTATAGTGAAGCAATACGTTTCTGAGTTCTAATAGAACAAGAACAGATTGTCCAGGGTGGGCTCCGTACACGATCGCCGGTTTCTCAGCCAAGGTCAGTGCAGCATCGAATTTCTCGCGCACGCCTGATTTCGCGAGCTGCGCCAAGCCCGTCCACATTCTCCCTAGTCGGTCTACCGCGCCAGCGTCCAAACCCGTGAGCCGCGTCAAGTGCCGTTCGCTAGCATCCACAAATACTTCATTGATAAAAGCCTCAAGACTTGATGCGGTCATCACTACAGCAGCAATCACCTTGCTTTTATATTCGGGGTAAAGTTCACGCCTGCGATTTTCATCTGACATGGTTTCGATCGCGTGTGCTTCGCGTGCGAACAGCGCCGCTGCTTGCAAGTAAGTTCTAGCAAAATAAATGCGCCCGCTCAGGGTCGCTTTAGCCTGCGACGTTGATATTGCGCTCGCGTTAAGTTCTGTCATTTGGAGCCTCGAGGTTGGGTTCTGCGACTGCGTTAAATTGACCGGTGTGGTGAATGTCGCAAAGGGGTGAACGATTAGGTCGCCACTTTGGCCCTTTCTTGATGCGAGGAGTGTCAAGGTCTTCAACCACTGACTCCGCCCAACGCCTCCATTCCTCATAGCCCGCTGCCGGCGCCTCGCCTTCCTGGATCCGTCGGTCGAGTTCGCAGAGGTATAGCCGCAACGATTCTGCCTTGCGCCAGTTTTCCACTTCGACAGCCAGCAAATCACGCCGCTTCTGCTCTTCCTCCGCCCTACGCTTTTCTTCTTCCCGAAGCCGACGCTCTTCCTCGCTTTTTGCCTCCGCCTCCTTGAACTCTAAGTCCCGAATCCTCCACTCCTCCACTGCAATGCGTGAGCGCTGATATCGAAACTCGATCGCCTCAAGAATTTTGTCGACTTGATTTTCGAGCGGTGACTCCGGCGTATCCTTGAGCGTCGACGTGCCCGGACCCTGTTCCTTGATGAATATCTCAAGTCGATCCGTGGGTGTAAAGTGCCGCTCTATGGGGAGGCTCTTTGCAAAGGCTCCCACTCGTTCACGGTCAATCGCTTGGCGCCTTTCAATGAGGCGCATCTCTACCTGCGCACCATCACGTACAAAATATATTCTTGTCCACCGTTCAGCCACTTTCACCTTGAAACCACGGTCTTGAGTGGCGTGGAAAATCGCGTTCAAAATGATCAAGCCACGATGATACGTTTCTAGCGTCAGCCTGACCGCCGACTTTCTATGTGTTAGATGCAGGAGTCGCCCATTCTGATTGAAATATTCCCATCCGTGAGAGGCCCCGTCGTTATATGGATACTTCTTTCCGGGGTGGCCTTGCTCCCAGTCGTACCGCCTCTTCATCTTGACCGCATCTGTAGCCTGTTCTTCCAGAAGCGTTTTCAAAGGTCTGAGGGCCGAATGCCACAGCTGCCCTTTAGGCAGGACAGGCGGCATAGCCGACAATTTATCGTCTTTGGGCGGCTGGACCCCGAAAACGCGCTCAACTAAGCTTCGCCGGTCTTTCTGCTTTCTGCTATTTAGCACTCTGGGTGCCGGCGTCGCGCGTGTCGCGAATTTCTCTGATACGACCTTCAAACTGATTGCTGTCGGCTGGCCAGGCATCGGTTGCGGTAACGGCTGGCGTTCGGGTGGTCGCCCGGCCGCGCGCGCACCCCAAAAGCCCAGTGGTGGCAATGGCACACGGAGCTCGATGCACGCCCATTTCACCGCGGCTCGCGAGATCCCGTATTTCTTGCCCAGCTCAATCATAGGCATTTGCCAAACTTCTTCGTACAGGGTGTCGCGGTAAATTTCCGTTGGTAATGTCATCCTATGTCCCGCAGTGGAAGCAACAGCCCTTCCGGACCCAACCCGATCATGGACATCCTAGTTCTGGCACCTATTGATAAGAGGCTCGCGCAGTGGACAACCATCTCTTGACCGCCGAAGAATTGAAGCAGATTACGGGCATGACCCGCTATAGCAAGCAAGCTGAGTGGTTCAAACTGACTTTCGGCGTCAAGGTCCCCTGCAGTTTCGATGGTCGACCGATCATCAGTTGGGCCTCGTTCGAAGCGTTGAATGCGAAACATTTTGGCTTGTCGTCCTGCGTTCCGGCAAAGAAGGGCGTCGTACTTGTGTCCGACAATAGGCCGCTGCTCGCTTCCGAAAAGAAACGTCGTCAATTGTGAAGACAAGGCGTGCGACTGTCGATATCAGGCTGGTCATGCTCTACGTTGAAAACGTAAAGGGCCACCTGGATCATACCGGCGGCCCTTTTTTAGTAATCCAATCGTTCACAAGTGTTAAGGGAATGCACTCCTACTTTATTTCTTCGGCGCCTTCCCTGCCCCGTTATGCGCAGGACGATGCATTTCGTACGTCTGTCCAGCCTTCGGTGTAGGAGGCAAAGGCTTACCCTTCACGGCGGTTCGCTCTTGGCCCGTATCGCCGCCGCGTGGCCCCTTGATTTCATACTCACCCGATCGCGGTGCGATTTCACCCGGCTTCAGATTTTTCGGCATTGCTGACATTTCCCTAAAAGGTAGATCGAATAAGACGGCCCGCAGCTCGGTCTGGTACCGGCTGCGGGTGGGTCGAACCTATCGGCGACTTGTAGTGACCACAGCGTTTTTATTTCTAGACGCAGGGGCGGCAAGGGCCAATACCTTGTCGAGATATGGAAGCGCTTGAGGATCGCGATCTTTGAAGTAATTGGAAGATTTTTGGGGCATCCAAATTTCTGCAATGTATTGTCGAAAATAGCCAAGCAAATGAAGTGGGTACAGCTTCGCATCTACCTCTCGGCCGTCCGGATACGCGTGCTTATATGTGGGAAAGAACTCCGGCTGCGCATATCCATGCTTTCGCAAGAAATCACAGAACATTCTTCCCTGACTTATATCAGGCACAAAACGCTCAGGCAGACTGTAACCCTGAGCCTCAAGAGGGCCGAGAAGCGTCATCGACATCTCCTGCAGTATGGAAAAAGAGTCGGCCGGCACGCGCGACAAATTGTCCATGTGGCGCTTCAGATGATAAGGAAGTGTCGGCGCGGCACGCTGACCCGGCGCCCCGTTGGTCATCCACTCATAAATCCATTCAGTCACCTGAACAGCGAAATCCGCTGACAACCATTGCGCGAGGTTCAGCGCGACTTGGGGATGAACCCAGGTACTTGCAACGCCAGCCTCGTCCCTAACCTCTTGATTTAAATCCATAACGCTAATTCGCGTTTTGGTCGAAAGAGCCCTTAAGAAGTGACCCGTGGTTTCGTTGCGAAGGTAGTTGTGCCAGCGCTTTCCTGCGATGGTGCAGAGTTGCGTGGCATTCACATAGCCATCACTGGCACGTTGTTCGATCACGCCACCGTTTACATTGCGGCGGATCAGTTGAAGCGAAAGTTGATGATTTTTCATCAAGACCTGCTAGCGTGAGGCCGGGCGCTTATTGACACTACCGTTTAGGTAGTTATAATCGCGCTCCGATAGTTACGAAAACCAGCCCGGGTTCACTTGGGGAAGAGGACAGGGCTGGGGAACAAGAAAATGGCTGCACCTAAAAGGGTGTGGCCTTTTTTCGTTGCATATGGAGAATACCGTAAACGGCAAGGTTTACCGAATTGGCACACTAAAAATTTATTTAAATCAGTAACTTGAAACGAAAATGTTTCAAAAATGATAATCGATTTGTATGTTTCATCACAAATATTGTATTTTTTTCAAATCAAACCGCATTCAACCCTGTTGAAACCATTGCGTTGATCGATTAAATGCGCTTAGGTGGGTCGGTAGGTGGGCTGTAACTATAAATATTCGTCAAACCCTTGTCGCGTGGTCGTATGAGGGGGACCGTCTCTCCGCCAGAATACGTTTCATTTGTTAAGTAGCACCCGAAACCCGCATCGAGCCTTGCGCCGACGCGGGTTTTTTGTCTTTCCGGCGCGTCCAAACTGCAAGCACTGTCCCTCACGGATGCCGAATGTAATCCACCAACGCCCTCGTATAAGCATCCGGTTTCCGATCAACCAGACTCACAGCAACCGCCACCACAAATCCCGCCGGCACCCCAAACACGCCTGAACTGATCGACTCGATCCCAAACCACCTCGCGCCGGCCCACCCCGTCATCTGCGTGAAATACGGGTACGTCGACACAATGTAATAGACGCATACGCTCAACCCCGCCAGCATCCCGGCAACCGCCCCAAGCTTCGTGGTCCGCTTCCAGAACACGCCGAGCACCAACGCCGGAAACAGACTCGATGCCGCCAACGAAAACGCCGCCCCCACCAGAAACAAAATATTCCCCGTATTAAGCGAAGCCACATAAGAAGCAAACAGCGCCACCCCCAACAACAATATCTTCGATATGGTGACCCTTCGCTGACTGCTCGCGGTCTTATTGACCATGCAGTAATAAACGTCGTGTGAAAGCGCATTTGCTATCGTCAGCAACAGACCATCGGCGGTAGAAAGCGCCGCGGCCAGCGCTCCCGCCGCGATCAACCCCGACATCACATACGGCAAGCCAGCAATCTCCGGCGCGGCGAGCACCACCATATCCGGCTGCATCTGAATACCGGACCAGCGCACGATGCCGTCGCCGTTCACATCGCCAATATGAATCAGATACGGCTCCACCTTGCGCCATTGCATGACCCAGGCAGGAAGATCTACGAACTTGTGCCCGACAATCCCCGTCAGCATCTCGTACTTGATCAGCACCGCTAACACGGGCACCGTCACGTAAAACAGAGCGACAAAAAACAGCGTCCAGCCGACCGAGCGCCGCGCGGACGCCACGGATGTCGTTGTGTTATAGCGCGTCAGGATATGCGGCAGACTCGCGGTTCCCAGCGACAAACACAGCAGCAACGATAGAAAATTCCGCTTGTGCAGTTGCGCGCTTTCATCGTTGGAAGGAGGGAATGCCTCGGCCATTGGCACCGACGGTGCAGCGCGTTCGAGCATCTCATCGCGGTCGCGGTTCCATTGAGCGTTCGCCTCAGCGGGTGTCTTCGGGAACGACGCCAGTTCGCGTTCCCGCTCGCTTATATCGCGCAACGGCCCGTTATGCCGGCGCAAGTCCGCTATCTCCTCAACGAGCCGCGCCTGCCCGGTGTGAAACGACGCCGGCAACTCATCGATCTGCGTCTGGATCTGCTGCGCCCGACGCCCGTAATCGTCGCGGACACGGGCTTCCTCGGGCGAGCGTTCAACCGCCCGCTCAAGCACTTCCACACGCTCCAGCAAGCGTCCGTACGAAAGCTGCGGCAACCAGCCGAGCCCTTCGCG
>Ga0206911_1177_pt1 | contig 13408 bp, 12 predicted proteins | sample Alteio_BWOrgHeat_74_FD_152956 | JGI IMG/M metagenome (GOLD analysis project Ga0206911, IMG submission 152956) | Enriched cells from forest soil in Barre Woods Harvard Forest LTER site, Petersham, Massachusetts, United States -... | ecosystem: Environmental > Terrestrial > Soil > Temperate forest >...
TACTGCAAAAAACAAAGGTGCTCAAGAAGCCCATGAAGCGATTCGTCCGGCGGGCGCTGAGTTTCAACATCCAAAATCGACCGGTCTTACCGGCCGCGACCTTTCTCTCTATGAATTAATCTGGATGCGTACGGTATCGTGCCAGATGGCTGAAGCAAAAAAACTTTCATTGAGTGTGCGAATTGAAGGTAAATCAGGCTCAGATGCCGTATTATTTGGCGCAAATGGATCACGGATCACCTTCCCGGGTTTCTTAAGAGCGTATGTTGAAGGAAGCGATGATCCTGAAGCGGCTCTCGAAGACAAAGAAGTATTACTCCCCGAAATGAAAGTGGGCGATTCACTTTCTTTAGAACAACTCAATGCCTTGACCCACACTACGAAACCACCTGCCCGGTTTACGGAAGCTTCGATCGTACAACAACTCGAGAAAGAGGGAATTGGTCGTCCGTCTACCTACGCTTCTATTATCGATACGATTTTAGATCGCGGGTATGTTCGGAAACTCGGAAATGCACTTTGCCCTACGTTCACTGGCTTTGCTGTGATTCAATTGCTTGAAAACTACTTTGAAAATTTGGTCGATTATAAATTCACCTCCGGCATGGAAAACTCACTCGATGAAATTGCCGAGGGAAAACTCGAACATTTACCTTATTTAAAGGGGTTTTATCTTGGAAAAGATGGCCTCGCCACCCAGGTGAAAGCTCAAGAGAAAAAAATTGATCCAGGTGAATCCCGTACGGTGAAACTCGAACAAATCAATGACGTGGATATTAAAATTGGCCGCTACGGTGCTTACGTCATTCTTCCGAAGACCGAAACCAAAGAAGAAATTCACGCCACCATTCCGGATGATGTTGCGCCCGCCGACCTCACTTCGGAAATGATCAAAGATTTGTTGATTGCTTCAGAAAAAGGTCCGCAAAGCATGGGGAAAGATCCGATCAGCGGAAAAGATGTTTTTTCGTTGAGCGGCCGATTCGGACCCTATGTACAACTTGGCCCCGTTACGGAAGAGGAACCCAAACCACGTCGAGCTTCAGTTACCAAGGGCATGGATCCAAAAACACTTACCTTGGAACAAGCGTTGAAGCTACTCAGTCTCCCTCGTGAACTTGGAATTCATCCCGATAAAAACAAACCGATTCTCGCAAATATGGGCCGTTTTGGACCCTATGTGATGTGTGACGGTGATTTTAGGTCGCTGAAAAAAGAAGACGATGTTTATGCGGTTACTTTGGAACGCGGACTGGAACTTCTTCGTGAAGAAAAGAAATCTCGTCGAGGAGCACAAGCGCTTCGCGAAGTGGGAAAACTGGATGAAGAAAAAATTGAACTCATGGATGGAAAATACGGCATGTATCTCAAATGGGGCAAAGTAAATGCCACCCTACCTGAGGGTACGGATCATGAGAAACTCACCCTGGAACAGGCCATTGAAATCGTAAAAGCACGAGCTGAAATCACCGGTGAAAAAGGACCTAAAAAAGCTTCGAAGAAAAAAACGGCGGGTCCAAAAAAATCTAAAACGAAAGCCACTCAGCCTGAAGTATGAAGCGCGCCTGGTTAATCACCGCATTTGAACCTTTTGCCGGCCGACCAGAAAATAATTCTCAATTAGTTTTGAAAGAAATTCAGAAGCTTGTTGAAATCAATGAAAAGAACCCGGAATGGTCCTTCACTATTCAATATGGCGTATTGCCCACCGAATACGATCGATGCTTTACGGTGCTTTTGGCTGAAGTTGAAGCACTCCGGAAAAAAAATATTAAAATTGAAGGTATTTTGTCTTTGGGCGAAGGCGCTGAAGACTTCAAACTTGAAACTCAAGCCAACAACATGGACGACGTTCCTAATTTTCCGGATAATAAGGGCGTGGTTCGCGTTGAAGAAAAAATTTTTCCAAAACTGAAAGATGAAACCATTCCACTTCGTTTTCCTTTTGAAGCATTCGGCCGAATTAGAACTTCCAAAAGCCCTGGGTTTTATGTTTGCAATCACCTTTGTGCGCGCATGGGAAAAGAATATGCTTCGCTCGATTCGCCGTATTTTGGATTCATCCATGTGCCCCGCACCGGACAAGGCGGAATTTTCACCGCTGAAATTTGCGCAAACATGATCGTGAATGGATTTAAGAAACTCTAGTTCTCAATTAATTTTTTTGAACTGAAGCTTTCCGCTTCAGCCGCTTACTCAAAGTCAAAAATAAAGTCTTTACCCAAGATGGTCTTTGATAAATTACTTTTTCGAAGGTTTGTGGTGGAATTTCAATCAGTTCACAATCATTCACAGCTTCAACGGTCGCCATTCTGTTTTCAGAGTTAAAATAGGCCATTTCACCGACAAATTCGCCCACTTGAATTGCGCCGAGTAAGATCCGTTCCCCGCCCGGAACTTCTTTGAAGGCTTTCAATTCACCTTTTCTCACAATGTAAATATTTTGGGACGTATCGCCTTCTTTGATTAAAGTTTCACCAGGCTTTAGAAACTTTAACTTAAAATCTCGGGCTTCCGCCTGAAATGCAAAATTGGTTACTTTATTAAGTGCATCCTTCAAACCTTCGAGATTACCAACCTCCTCGATAAATTGAAGTTTTCCAAGAGCCACCGCGTCCATATGCTGATCGTTTTTTGGTTTCGAACCCATCACGATCATGCCAACTTTTGATTCCGGGTCGGTAATCAGATTTTCAATAATTTGTCCGGGCTTTGCCTTATCAAGACTATAATCGGTGATCAAAATATTGGGAGGAGCATTTTTTAACTTAACAAGACATTCCATATAATCGGCTGCCGTATAGATTACAGAATCGATATATTCGTCATTGATCCAATCGCAGGTATTTTTTTTGCGAGTCATGTCGGCAGTTGCAACGAGAAAAAACTTTTTTCCTTCATTCTTAAGCATGAACACCCTTTATAGAATTTATAATACCTGAAATCAGATTCCAATTCTCATAAATAAACACGTCAAATTTTAGACGATCGATTGACTTAGAATCCCAGTTTTCCAACACCCAGCGCATCCATGATCAGGTGAGAGCTAATGAAGATTCCAGAACCTAGAGCAAGCCAAAGGGGAGCTTGCTTCAGGCGAAGGGCAGTGGGTAATAGTTGAACCAGAGCCACAAACATCAGGATACCGGAAGACATGGCAATGAACTCTGTTTCAAATCCGGTAAAAAATAATGGAACAATCGAACCAAGCACAAACGATCCCCCGATCAACAGAAGGACCTTTTTCGCCGATTTTAGACTCGCTCCTCCCCCCAGGGCCATCACGCCCGAAAGCACGCCCTCGGGTAAAAGATGAAGTACCACTCCGATAATCAATACTATCCCTAATTTTCGGTCTACCGCTTGAACCGATGAAAGCGTTATACCGTCGAAAAATGAACAAATCATGAAACATCCGATTGCGGAACAAACCTGTCCGGCTCCGAGCAATTCGGGATGAGTATGGGCATGCATGTGCGCATGATCGTGAGAGTGCGCACAATTCTCCGCTTGATCCAGACGTTCATGATGATCATGGGCATCGTGTTCGCCATGAACGTGTTCATCATGGGTATGAATGTGTTTAAGGGTTTCAAGATCCGGTTTGAAAAAATCATTCACGAAATGCAGCCGCGGTAATACGAATCGCTCAAATGAGGCCACCAAAACCACTCCAAAGAAACTCCAACGAAAAAACGAATGGGGTCCCGCTTTGAAATGTTCGATATTTTCGGGGAGCAATTCCAAAAATAGCGCAGAGAGTATGAACCCGGCCGCCACTGCAATAAAAATTTTCAAACGATCGATGTTGATGTCTTTTCCTGCACGAGCAATCAATACCAGGCCCAATACGATCATTAAAATCGCAATACTACACGATGCAGCTAATAAAATCATGGCCCTATCCTAACCTGAATTGACCAATCGACGCAATGGGAGTAACACTCCTTCCAGTGGAAATTCCTGATATTTTGTTCGAAAATGATGATTTTATAGCGCTGAATAAACCTGCGGGCTGGCTTTCCATCCCTGCTCGGGATCCGCAGCCTAAAGATCGTGTTTTGACCGAATGGTTACGCTCCAAAAACGAGGGTGAAACCTGGGTGGTTCACCGACTGGATCGGTTCACGAGCGGAGTGATGCTTTTCGCCAAAACAAAAAAATCCCATCAAGAGGCCAGCCTTTGGTTTCAAAACCGAAAAATTAAAAAAACATACCAATTTTTAGCGGCACCCCCGCCCAAATCGCCGGCGATTCAAATCCGTAAACCGATCGATGATAAACCATCACAAACTCTTTTCGAAGTAATAGAAAAAACAGAAACGGTATTTTTTGGAAAGGCAACGCCCCTTACCGGTCGGTTTCATCAGATCCGCGAACATGCCCAGGTAGCAGGCTTTCCGATTCTGGGGGATCAAAAATTTGGGGGACTCACCGCAATCGTGAATCGCGACCAAACGATTGTGTTCCCTCGTTTCTGCCTTCACGCTTTTGAACTTCAGCTCCCCTTTGGAACTTTTCAAGCCCCACTGGCGCTTGATCTGATAGAGTTAAAGAAAAAACTCTTCTCATGAAAAATTCATTTGTTTGGCGAAAAAAATTAGGCTTGCTCGAGAATACGGAAACCCTTCGTATTTTCTACGACCCTGAAACCATTGCAATCGATCTATTTCAGGAGCACGCCTGGATCACCCAGTGGGCAAAACTTCGCCCAGGAGTTCTCGATCAAGCGGTTGCGTTTTTAAAAGAACTTTCACCCTGGGGAACTCCCATCAAAAGTGTCGTGCTGATGGACCGCTCCCAAGTGGCCAGCGAAAAAGAAGTTCAAACGCTTTGGGGCTCACCACCGGATTCGCGATTTTCTCTCACTGAGAATGGAATCCCTTATTTGATCCAGCTTCACGAAGGAAAACATCCGGGTCTTTTCCTCGACCATGCACCACTCCGACAATGGCTCTCCCATACTCAATCGGGAAAACGAGTTCTCAATTTATTTTCGTATACCGGAAGCCTTTCGGTTGCCGCCGGTCATTCAGGTGCGGATCACGTTACCACGCTTGATCTTTCCAAAAGCACAATCGAGTGGGCTGAGGCAAACTGGGTAAACGCAAAACTAGATCCAGAACATGCGAGATTCATTTATGGAGATGTGTTTGAATGGTTGCCGAAATTCATAAAAAAAGGCGAACAATACGACACCATCCTTTGTGACCCGCCTTCATTTTCGCGTTCTAAAAATGGAGTTTTTTCAACCAATAAGGATTCGCAACGCTTGCATGAACTGATTCTCCCACTTCTAAAAGTGGGGGGGATATTGGTCACATCGATCAACTCTGAAAACTATACGGAAGGTGCCTTTCTGAAGGATATTCACGCGGCCGGTGAAAAGTTCAAAGCAAACTTGAAGGTGTTGAAGCGAATCGATCTACCGGAAAGTTTTGAAACATCCACCCGCGATCTTCATCTGCGCTACCTTAAGGGTTTTTACCTTTTAAAAACCAATTAACTTATTTCACGTAATTTTTCTTTAGATCTTTCCACTCATCCGAAGTCACACTTCCGTTCGAATCACTCATTACATCCGATTCATTACTCTCTGTGTTGTAAACACAGTTGCTTGGGTCCCAGATCGTATAATAATGATCCAAAAAACCCAGAACATGACCGGTTTCATGCGCAATAGATCGTGTGCGGGTAAAAGGGAAAAGATGAACTTCCTTTTTGTGAAACATCACGTAGGAACGTTCGCCCGGATTTTTCAAATCAAAAAATATTTTAAATAATCCGGTCACCGAATCTTGCCATTGAATTTTCACACCCAGTTCCGCACTGCTCCACATCGATTGAATATAGCCGGCCATTTGGTCTTTTTGTTCCTGGGAGAATTCAGAGCCATCATAGGGAAGATTGATAATTGTTTTTGAGCCTTCTTGTGAAATCTTGATCGTTTCATTGAAACGAAAACTAAAACGAACTTGATCAACTTCCAACCTTTTTTGAAACTTTTTCAATGAAGTGAGGTCTTGATTCTTTTTTAACCGGTTGGCCATGAAGGAGTAAAAGCTATTAGAATCGATAAAGATTTCATCGTCAGTGGTGAATGCTGGTTGTTTACATCTCGAATCCGAAATACATGCATCAACACGAGCTTTCAATGATTCAATTTTTTCTCCCGCATCATGATGAAGCTCCAGATTCAGCCCATCCAAAATTCGGTCCTGATCTTCCAAAAGTATTGATCTGACGGTGGCGTTCAACTGTAACCAAGATCGATTCATTGGTTCGTTTTTAATTTCCTGGTAAAACGCATAAGCTCCGGTCCACGACTCGGAATCAACTGTCCATTCATCTTTCGCTTCAGATGGTTTGATTGGTTCCTTTAAGAAACTATTTCCAAAAGGAACCATTTTATAATTTTTGGATGCCGGTAGCGTTGAAGCAAATTCACTGATCTCAGTAACTTTGGAGTCAAGAACTGACGTTAATTCCCTCATCATTGGCGCTGCAACTTTATCGCAGCTTTCAATATCCGGATCTGCGAGTAATTCTCGTGCGTTTCTGGCGAGATCTCCGGTAGGAGGTGGAGCCACACGATCATTGCCAAGAGTGTTTCTTCCTACCTTCGCACAGGCAACCAAATTCAAAGCAATGAGCAGGGGTATGATCGTTTTCATAATATCCGACGAATTCTATCAGGTATTATCTACTTTGTAAATAAGTTTTATGTAGCCCACCTTCCCACCTCAACAATCAATTCAAATCATTGATTCAAAAATGACTGACCAAAACTTAAACACCCTCTTCAGGGCTAATCACTTCACGCGACGAAACTACGTTATTTTACATATATATTCGACTTGGCACTGTCTAACAATGGCACACCTCTCGCTATACCTATGAGTGAGAGACCAGAGGTATTATGAAAAAATTTACTTTATTCAGTGTAATCGTGATGCTCGCATCCGCTTTGTTAACTTGGAATGCCATCGCACTTCCGATGACAAAAATTCACATGCTTGAAAATTTAACGCCGGAAGAATCGATTCTTGCCGAAAAAATTATTGGAAAAAAAGGCTACTTGCTTTCTCACCAACCGCTTTTTAAAGAATCCCATGAAGCGTTGATGATTACAAAAGTGATCGCAACTGAGATTGAGCCCGCATCATTTCAAATTGAAGTGGTTCACCAAGATGATTCCAGATCAATTCCAAAAAGTGTTTTCAAATCTCCAAAACTTGAAACCACCGATATCAGCGAAGCTCTCAATAAATTACTGCCCACACCGGATAAACTAAAACACACGCTGGTGCATCCAGTGGATGAATCGACTCCGTTCGCCGAAAATTAATAAAAAAAAGGGAAAGGCAAACTGCCCTTCCCTTTTTCATTTCATTTTTTAATAAATCAAATCATTAACAATTAGTTTGAACCAGTATTCGGATTACCAGCTGCACCACCTGCTGGTGGATTACCATTCATGTTCGCTCCACCTGCTGGTGGATTACCATTCATGTTCGCTCCACCTGCTGGTGGGTTACCATTTGGTCCACCGTTTGGTCCACCGTTTGGTCCACCATTTGGTCCACCATTAGGTCCACCGTTTGGTCCACCGTTATTGTTGTTGGCATTGTTACTTCTTTTGCCTTTTTTCTTTGAAGGACCATTGTTTGGACCGTTACCATTATTAGTTGCAGTACTCGTTGGAGCACCGTTCATAGTACCTGGGCCATTATTTGCGGTACTGGTAACTCCACCTGCTGGCGGATTACCATTCATGTTACCGTTCGGACCATTGGTATTTCCGTCTGGTCCGTTCGGGCCATTGTTGTTACCGGCATTATTATTTCTATTGCCTCTTTTATTTCCAGGGCCGTTATTCATGTTACCGTTTGGACCATTGTTGGTTGCAGTACTAGTCGGAGCACCGTTCATGGTACCTGGGCCATTGTTTGCAGTGTTAGTTACCGCACCTGCCGCAGGATTGCCATTCATGTTACCGTTCGGTCCGTTGCCATTATTGTTGGCATTGTTATTATTGCCACCGCTATTTCTTTTGCCTTTTTTATTTCCGGGTCCATTGTTCATGTTGCCGTTCGGGCCATTATTTGTTGCGGTACTAGTCGGAGCACCATTCATGGTACCTGGGCCATTGTTTGCTGTGTTGGTTACTGCACCCGCCGCCGGATTGCCATTCATGTTACCGTTTGGTCCGTTGCCATTATTGTTGGCATTGTTATTATTGCCACCGCTATTTCTTTTGCCTTTTTTATTTCCGGGACCATTGTTCATGTTGCCGTTCGGGCCATTATTTGTTGCGGTACTAGTTGGCGCACCATTCATGTTGCCATTCGGGCCAGTCGGACCGTTGGTCATTCCATTTGATCCACCCGCTGGCGGATTACCATTCATGTTGCCATTCGGAGCGCTGTTATTATTGTTGGCGTTATTATTATTGCCGCCAGCATTCTTCTTACCTTTTTTGCCACCGGTTCCGTTATTACCGTTGTTATTATTCGCGGCATTTCCCGGATTACTGGTTGAGCCGTTGCCCATATTGCCACTTTGTCCGTTGTTGGCATTACCGTGGTTGTTATTATTGTTACCATTGTTATTGCCGTTATTATTATTCCCATTTGAACCGTTGTTTCCACCTCCGAGAGCCGATCCCTGAGTGGGATAAAGCGAGTGCTCTTGTGATTGCAATGTGGATTGCAAAGAACTGAGTGAACCATTTTGCTCACAGGCATTCATCACTGCGGATTTAATTCCGGCCGTTTGAGGAGCACTGTTAAAACAAGTTGAACGCGCGTTAAAATCTGAAATTTGAACGCATTTTTGACCCACTGGAGTGAGTTTCGTCACCACATTTGCGCAGGTTTTGGCACTCACATTGATTGTTTTGCCATTGTTGCCGTTTCCATTTTGTCCGTTGTTGGAATTGTTATTGTTATTGTTGGCGTTGTTGTTGTTACCGTTGTTGTTGCCACCATTATTGTTTCCGTTATTATTTCCACCTAAACCGGAAGGTTGATTCGGATACATTTGGGCCGCTTGCTGTTGCAATTGCGCTTGGAGCTGATCAAGAGGGCCACCGTTTCCGCAACTTTGCATTAAGGCTTGAGGCACGCCGGCTTGGTTCGGAGCATTGTTAAAACAACCCGCCCTTTGAGTGGGGTCTGCTATTTGTAGACAGGTTTGTCCAATCGGGGTCAACGCATTCACCGCGTCCTGACAGGTTTTCACTATCGCAAACGCTGGATTTCCAAAAACTAAAGTCGCTAGAACTGCGACGAGCACATTATTTCGCATGAATACATTCTCCCTTTCTAAAGTGAGTATTGATTGTGTATTGATTTAATGGTCTTCTATACGGGAAAGGGAATCAATGACGGTTATTTGGCGAATGAGAAATGCTTTAGCTTGTCTGATCATGACCGCCCTCATTTCAGGTTGGGGCACGGTAGTGGTCGCACCCGATTGTAACCAATGCCCTTCAATTGCCAATGATTTGGAAGTATTGTCTAAAGATGCTCGCTCGGCAGAGGCAGAGTTGATTAAACAAAAAGAAGCCGTCAAAAATATCCCTACGGATCAAGATTCAAAAAAAATGATGATGACTGCGCATCTTTTGGTGTTGGCAGCAAACGCAGAGACCGCGCAAAACCTTTACCTTCGCAAGCAAAACGATTCCTATTTTAACCAGTGTTCAAGCTGCGGTAAGAAATCAAAAGGAATAAAGTAATCCCACTGAGGTTCCCAGCCAATTCACGGCAAGGTGACGATCAGCATCTGAAAGCGTCGAAGCTCCATTGAGCATTAAGTTTCCCGTATCCCAAAATATCGAAGCCGAAATTGAGTAGGGACTATGTGCACTCAACTGATAAATGAGAGTGGCATCGCAAGTGAATAAATATCCAGTGAACGAAAGATTATTCACACTATCGTTAAAATTTCCCCACTCCATTCCGACTCGAGCTTTCTCGCTAAAAAGTGGAAGGATAGTCGGAAACCATTTACTTTCAATTGAGATTCCAGGTTCGAGAGCGGTGTAGCTCCAGGAGTCGGATGAAGATCTCGCCAAAATTGATTGGGCACCGGTATTTGGCGACTGATTCCCGGTACTCACATCCTGACTGGGATCCACAAAGCCTTCAATCGCTCCGTAAGAAGTTTTCCCATAAAGCCCCCGAACATCAACACCAAACCAATCCCACCGATGTCCTACCCCGATTGCAAAACCTTTTTCTTGGAAACTAATGTCACTTTTTAAATTCAGTTCCAACCAATAATGACGATGATCAATATTTTGAGGTGAAGTTTGTGTGGCAGTGTTGATGATGTCTTGTACTGAATTTGCATCCGCATTTTGAACCACTACAACGTTAAAGATGAGGGAAAGCATTAAAAGTGCGAACTTCATTCCATCCTCGGTAAATAATCGACACCGATGAAAGCGGCGAGTTGGGTTTTATAATTTAAATGAGTTAAAATTGCATCATCAAGGGCGGTTTCCGAATCTCTCGCGGTGTTGATTGCATCACGAATTTCAAGCCGTCCTACTTGTTGATGATTCATGAAACGTTCAAAAACGGATTCCAAAACGTTCATACTATTTTTATATCCCTGTTTATTATTTTCAACGGTGCGCTCAAACTGACGGATATTTTGAACAATTTGAAAAATAGACTGGCGACCTTTATTTGCAACATTTCCAATATGAACCTCACTGGTTTCCCTTTGAATTTGGGAAAGTTCAACTGTTCTGCTTCCAAATAGTCCGCCGGGTCCGGTGAGCGGTACGGTAAGATTGATTCCCGCTGAAATATCAAAATTATTCACACCGGGCCCTTGAGTATAGGTGCCCATCGCACCACCATAGTAATTATTCCCATAACCAACTGTTACGCCGCTAAATTTAATGGTCGGAAGTGGTAATAGATTTTTTTCGGTGAGCTCGAGTGCCAATTGTGATTTCAAGAAATTCATCAAAGATGTTTTGGTGTCGGGCGATTCAGCCAGATAAGTTTGGTACAAAATTTCTTCCGTAACCTTGATCGGTAGAAAAACAATTTCTTCATCGATTTGATAGCGGTGCCCCACTGGATCTCCCAATAGAACGTTCAGTGCGTACAACGCGGATTGAACATCGGTATTAGCCTGATCTCTTAAATTTTTGGTCGCCACCAAATCTACTGTCGAAGAAGAAACATCGGTCCAATTTGCCTTTTGTAAAAACACGCGTGATTCCTGCAGTTTTACAATTGCGTCAGCAATCTCAACAGAGCGTTCGAATGCATTGAGCTTATCAATATGACTCTTCAAGGTCCAAAATGCATTCACCACGCTGAACCTAATCGTACGTTTTTGCTCCTCGTAAGTCTCCTGGTCCCTTTTCCATTGTAGTTTTGCCTGATCGAAAACGAGTTTATCGCGGCCGAAGTTATAAAGCGTGTATTGTCCAAGCGCAACTTCTGCACTCGAGCTTGGATAACCGTGATTATAGTCGGCAGTTCCACCCGTGGCACCGGGCAAGCTACCGAGCGTTTGTGCGGCATTCGAATTCAAAATTAAACTGATTTTGGGCATGTACATCTGATCCCAGGCATCATCGTAGGTCAGTTCCGAAGTTCGAAGCGCCAGTTTATTTTCCTTTAAATCTTGGTTGTTCGCCATTGAGCGATCCACTGCCATTTTTAAAGTGAGAATTTCGGGGGGCGAATCATTGGCTAATGTAGAAGCACTTGAATTTTTCGCATTGTAAGTTGAAGTTTGAATTGTTGCAGGGATAGATATCAAATCCGCTGACTCACATTGATTAATGAGTATGAATAATCCAAATATGATTGCTGTTATCCGCATATTATAGCTATACGGTAACATCGAAAATCGACCGTTCACAAATTAAATGCAGCTTTTAACCTAGTTTGAGGCAGATTCAGAACTGGACTCAACCACTGGAGTTGCCGGAGTGATTCCGGAACCCGGAAGAGTGGATTGGCTTTGTCCTTTTAGAACTAATCTTAATTCTGATAACCCTTTAGGACCCTGTTGTGCAGAAGCACCTTCTGGCCGAGGCGCGCGAGGAGGTCGTGGCGCACGCGCAGGGCGAGGTTGGGCCGGATGTTTTGGTTTAAATGTTGGATCGGCAGGATTCACTACAAACGGACTATTTCCACCCGGTGCTCTCGGTGCCGGTGCCGGACGATCTCCACCTCCACGGGGTGGACGGTCTCCAAAACTTCTTTCGCCTTGCGGACGATCACCATTTCCACGACCACGATCATTTCCTCCGCGACCACCGCCTGGTCCGCCGCGACCGCGATCATTTCCACCACGACCGCCGCCTTTTCCATAGCTGCCGCGATCGTCACGATCATCGCTGTGTCCTCGGCTCACGGCTCCTGCTTGCGGAAAATATTCTACGAGATAAAAGTGTCCTTCACGTTCTGCAAAAGCAGTGGGCACTACTTCAGTATCCACCGATTTCAAAGCCACTACCACACGCTTCACTTGAGCAACGCGTGAGTTGGTCATATCAACTGCATTTTTGTAATATCCAACTTTCACTTCATCAATCAGTTTGAGTTGCTCACTGATTACAGCCTGCGCTTCTTCTTCAGTCTTGCCTTCGGAAATGAGGGCCGCTTTTTTTGCGATGGCTTCTTTCAGTGTAAATCCAGAAAATTCGGTGATGGTTTTCATAAGGGAAAACTTTAGGTTACTTAAAACGTATTGTCAAACCAAGGCGATTCATCGTGATTCCTCGATATTCATAGGTGAGGAGCAGGGAATCTAAGATTTTAATACCGAGCCCCAGCATTAATCCTTGATAGAGAAATCCGTTTTCAGTGCCTTCATAACGCAAACCATAAGCAAAACTCCCCTGAAACCGTTCCGAGTGGAAATTGATTCCAGGCTTAATTGCCCCAGACGAGATACTTTTATTGTTGTCTGCGTCAACCACCAGATCAAATGAATCGTTCCAGCGATAAGTAATTCCGGCAGTCAGTGTGTTCAAAATACCCAAGAAATTTGGAATCATGAGTCCGAACCGGAACTGTGGAACCGGAGCAAATAGAACTCCGATATCGTATTGGGCGACCAAAGGGATAAAATTATGGGCAGCAATCCCAAAAGTCACATTCAGACTTTCTACCCTCCCCGCCAAGGCACAATCAATGACATCCTGCCGGGATCCGGTGTTAAAATAATTGGGATAATTCTGATATTCGATCCCAGCTCCGATGATCCCGTTTCCCATGATCATTGCACCGGATCCGTAGTTTTCACTCGTCGAAATTCCTGAACCGCCGCCATTGAAATTTTGATTATAACTCCCCGCGCCAATCTGAGCCTTAAAAGTTTCATTAAAGGCCATTCCAGCGGGATTTTGCCCTTCGAGCCCGTT